>Ga0307514_10000064_pt1 | contig 282722 bp, 215 predicted proteins | sample 16_EM_MG_FD_203088 | JGI IMG/M metagenome (GOLD analysis project Ga0307514, IMG submission 203088) | Populus trichocarpa ectomycorrhiza microbial communities from riparian zone in the Pacific Northwest, United States - 16_EM | ecosystem: Host-associated > Plants > Roots > Unclassified... | reverse complement strand
CGATCAGATTAAACTCAGATTAAACTCAGATTAAACTGAGCATTGATATCCACTGTTACAGCAACGTCTGAAGGTCTATTTGCACCGCTTGAAGGGTGTTTATGCCATCTTGGCGCGATTATCATCGTATTCCACTCGCTCTTGGCACAATACTTCGAACCATCGATTGTGTATATCTTCAGCTTCCCGGTGGTAATCCCCCTTTGGCAGAGCTACAAGCATCGCCAAGCGAACAATGACGTATTCTCTATCCTATGACATCAGTTGCGTATGCTTTTTCCACTGCTACCCGTTGGTAGCCGTGTTGGATGGTTGCACAGTCGGGACAACTTGAGAACTACTCAGTTTGCTCTGAGATGCACGAGGTCTGAGCCGTAAAAATGATGTATGATGCAAAAGCAACGCCTGGCGTGGTAAACTGTCCTCTCCGCATGTACTAAATCTCCTCTCTAGGCTTGTCTTTCCTGAGGTGCCTGGTAGTTCTGCAAGATGAAGGCTGGGCCGTTTTGTGTTCGTTAACCAACAAAACTCACAAGTTGAACCTTGAACCAAGAAATCGCCGGAACTCGAGTATATATATCCCCTGTTCCCGCCTGCACCTCCTGTCTCTTTCCTCCCGTATTATACACACCGACAGCATCCTGATGTCGACATCACGTGACTTGCACAAAACAACGCCTCTCGTTCCAAAACACACCCGATAACCTACACAACTTTGTACTTTCCCTCTGGGCTTCCTTCCGCTACAACTGTATCATAATGCTAACGTTTCGGATATAGATTCATTTTCAACTCACAGCGATGGCACCAAAGGGCAGCAGCAAAGGAAAGGGGAAGGCTAGGGCAAAGATGCCGACATCGGTTATAAATCGACGCCTGACGTTGGATCGGGACCGTATAAAGGGATTCATCTCGGAACACATCTGTCGACTTATACGGATATACAATGTTTGGGGCGTCAAGGATTAGAGAGCATGGGACCTCTTTTATGATATAATCTGTCTTGATCCAGTCACGACTCGCCACTTTTTACAATTCCAGCTGATGTGGCCGCACCGCAGGAGCAGGAGTTCGCCTTTTCGGGAGTGGTGGGCTGCCTTCCGCTCATATATTGGGCAAATGTTTGACAAAACCCGCGACCAAATAAACAATTGGAGGTGGGACAATCCCCGTGCCTTCGGAGATCAAGTCGATCGCTCCAATCCGCAGACAACCAGCTCGGGGAAGGTTAAACGCACCGGTGAGCATTTCTCTTGGTACGGTAGCGATGATCTCAGGGCAAAGATTGAACCGCCAAGCTGTCGGCAGTACAAACCAGGCGACTTCCTGGCCGTTAGACCACTGAATTGGGATGAGAGAATCGACGAGGATGATGATGATGACAACTGGGCGGATCCCGGTGCGCCGAGCGGTGGAAGGAGCCGTCCTGGCGATGGCAATGACAATGACGACGGCGAGAGTGAGGAGGACATGCAGGGCGGTGAGAAAGGGACCGGGAATGGGAAGGGAACAAAGGATGGGAAGGGGAAAGGGAATGCGACTGAGGACGGGAAGGGGAAAGGGAAGGGGAATGGGAAGGGAAACGGTAAAGGGCAAGGTATTGTTTAACACACCCCAGGAGGAGATGATATCTCTCCAGACTTGGACACGGAGGGCTAACTAGAGAGGGTATATTTAGAGCCGGAAGCATCGCCCGCCGTGTCAATTTCCTCAGATGATGATACGGACTCTCCCGAGTCGGACGGCGACCATGACTCAGAACTTGATGTGGATATGTGCATGGAGGATGATGTGGACGCACCGGACGGCGTTGACATCGACGGCGATGTGGATATGGAAAGGGACGGTGAAGATGGAGAAGATGAAGAGGAGGAAGATGAGAGGGAGGAGGAGGTGCTGGATGAGGATGAGGAGGAGAATGAGGATAATGGCAAAGAACCTCGGACGATTGGCCAGGGAGAGATGGTAAAAACATCGGCTGACGATGTAGATACCATGGTAGACGATGAGCCAACCGTGCTACCTGAGCAAGGCCAGGAGATGCGCGAGCATACCCCACGGCCACAACCTCCGGCTCCTGCCCCACGGCTACAAACCCCGGAGCCTCCCCCACGACCACGAACTCTGGAGACTCATACCCTCAGTGGGACTGGAGTTTTTGGGGCTTCTGACGCCGCAAAAACCTCGCCCAGAGGCGCCAACTCTGCGAGAAGCTGAGGCAGCCGGAAACACCTCGGATGTCGATGTGGAGCAGCAGCTACTCGGCGAATCGGCAGGTGGCGACGGTCTCCCCGATGGCCCTCTCCAGGATGTCCCTCTCCCCGATGTCCCTCTCCCCGATGTCCCTCTCCCCGATGTCCCTCTCCCCGATGTCCCTCTCCCCGATGTTCCTCTCCCCGATGTCCCTCTCCCCGATATCCCTCTCCCTGAGGCACGCCCGGATGGCTCGGTAGGCGAGGAGTGTACCAGTCCTCGACTTGCAGAGGAGGCGTGCGTTTGGGTTAGAGTCGGGTTCTTGTCTTGTGAGTGTCCTTTGCTGTAATCTATTCATCTGAGGCACTGATTAAGGCACGCGTGGAGGTGTTTTGTTCGTTTGGGTTAGGGTTGCGGGCTTGTTTGTTTCCTTTCTTCTAATCTATTTATCTCAGGTATTGATTATTACATGTGTCGCGAGGTTTTTGGATTGCTCAGGGTGTATTTTTTATTTATTCATAGTATTATGGGACATCACGCATGCAGTGTTTTTGCAACGCCTGGCGTGATGGTGTTGAGGCTCAATAAATCTCTCAAGTATCGTGAGCTTATACCCACACCAGACTGGTCAGGCCCAGCACCAACTTTCGTCCCTTTCTACAGTGAATACTCCACTCCTCCCGTGTCGTCGACAATGCCAGAGAAGACCCCATTTCGTTGCCCCGACTTTTGATGCCGAAAGAAGTTCACTTCAGACAGCTGGCGACTTAAACATATCAAATTACACCATCCTGAACACCTTCAAGTTGCAAAGAATCTGTCTGTTCGCAGCGCGCCCCGACGCGTTGAACCCGCTCAGCGTCGTGAATTCAATGCTAACAAAGATTCAGTCGAAGACTTGGACGCGTTTCCCTACCTCGAACATGTTGAAAACATCGCAGACTTGGAGTCTCAACCATCGCCACCTCTTCTGCTGCGGACGGAAACATACTCCGGTGCCGGTGCTCCGCTGAGCGATTACTTTCCTGAGCCATGGGAATGCGACGCTCAGGGTTTCCTTGAGACGAACCTACAGAACAATCCCTACTACCCGTTTGCGACGCGTGAAGAGTACAAATATATCCAGTGTGGGATCAAGAAGAAGGGCATGAAGACGTACTATGACAACGTGCTGAAGGAAGAAAACACTGCTCTGCGTTTCCCGAGCTTGAAAAACGAGGATGGCGTCCAGATGCTCGTGGCTAGCATGCCAGATGATCTGGCTCTCGGGGAGTGGGAACTACACACTCTCGAGGATATGAGATGGAATGACAATCACCAACGCCCTATCAAGTACTGGAGTCGAGACATCATCAAAAGCATGAGATGGTTGATGCGGCAGCCAGCGTACGCCGAGCGTCTTATTTACCCCCCTCAGCGTTGCTTTAACAGTGATACGCCACCGAAACGCCTCTATACCGAAATGCACACTGCGGACTGGTGGTGGGAGACACAGGTAAGGAGAGATACTCCGGGATAATACTCCAGGATAATAACGTGCTAATCGACGTTTAGGCAACGCGCAGAGTCGGGGATACACTGGTTCCCTTGATCTTCATGTCCGACGGAACACATCTCTCGAATTTTGCTGGCGACAAGAAAGAGTTGTCTGTATATATGACAATTGGCAATCTATCTTTGAAGATCCGCCAGATGCCCTCAACGCACAGCGTCGTGATGGTCGCTCTCCTGCCGATTCCAATCAAGAACCGCAATATTCCTCAGAAGTGGCTGGATGAGCAGCGGCAAACAAACCGAGAGGTGCTGAACAAAGTACGCCGGCGGCCACTCCAGCCTCTCACCTTTAAGCACAATCCCAGCGCCGAGAGCGGGTATTACAACGTTCTCTGTGCAGATGGCAACATCAGGCGTTGCAAACCGGTTTTGGCAGCATGGCTTGCCGATTGCCCTGAGTATAGCGACCTACATCAGCTCGAGCGGCATGTCTGTTTTTGGTTCGAGTGTCCAAAGAACGAACTTGGAGATCATGTCCCTCCTGACAAGCAACACCCCCGGCGGGATCACAACCTATATCGAATGCTCAGCGATGCCAACACCAAGGCAGCCAATGCCGAACTCTCGTCGCGCCATGTTCACGGAGGATTCAACATGTTTCGACATATTCCCTGTATCGTTAGCGACCTCCCTAAGCCTGACCTCCTCCATACAGTGCAGATCGGCATGCTTGATCACCTCCAGAAGTGGATTTTCCACTTCATGAAGACGCACGAACGGCTGGACAAGTACAAGGCAATCTGGTTATCCGTGCCTGCTTCCCACGACCTCACACCAAAAAATAAGTCATATGAAGAAGTTTCTCAATGGAATGGGAAGGAGATGAAGGAAATGAGCCGGTACCTGCTTGGAGTTGTAACCCAGTCTCTACGAGCCAGAAGCCCCGCTCAGCGTTCTATATTCAATCACGCAATTCAGTGCACACGGGCATTGTTAGAATTCTATATGTATGCTCGATATAAATCTCACGATGATGCAACATTGAGCTACATGGACGACGCCTTGCGTCGTTTTCACACCTTCAAAGATGACTTCTTGCTCGGGCGAGCCGGCAAAAAGGCGAAGGCCAAAGCCAAGGCCCTGAGAACAGAACTCGTGAAGAAGCGAAAGGTAGACGAGGAAACAAATGCTGAAACTTGAACCCCATCTAGGAAGCGGCGCGAAATGAACTCCTGGCGGGATTATATCAGCCACGAGATAGATGTTTCCAAGGAGTTGGATGCAGACTTCAACTTTCCGAAGATCCACATGATGTCTCATTGGGTCGAACAGATTCGTCGATACGGAGCCTTGCAACAGTATTCTGCCGAGAGACATGAACAAGCACATAAAACGAACCTCAAGGACGGTTGGAACGCCTCCAATCACAATCTGAACTACCTGCCACAAGTAATCACCTTTCAGCGTCGCATCCTCTGCTTCGAAGTCAGAGAGCTCAATGTCCAAGCCCTCGCTCAGCGTCGGGAGAACAGCGCTGCCGCATGCAAAGTCCTCCCTTCCGGTGCTGATCTGGCTGCCCCCCTGAGCCCCCAGTCATATGCGAAGCCCGAATTCATGGGACCCCAAAACCGCCGTGATGGAAAGCATCCTGACGCTATGATCAAAGACTTCAGAGCATTACTTGACAATACGCAAGACGCAACGCACCGTGTGGCAATATACAGCGGCACCAGGGAGTTGATCAAGCATAAGAGTCGTAACGAGACGTATATATCGGATGAACAACTGCACACAATGGAGCTCTGTATTTACCATGGTATTAAGGTTCCAGTTGAGGGTTTAGATGGTGGACGCAGAGCTCAGATGTGTCGATGCACAGGAAGCCAGAGCTGGCATGGAGGGGATCAACGGAACAACTGGGTGTGGGTACAGCAACGCCCGGGGAGGTGTGATGGCGCGCTGAATGGGCGTCTCCCCTGGCAACTGCAACTACTATTCAAAATCAAACTCCAAAACGAGGATGGAGCTTTCGTTGAGTACTGGTTAGCCCTGGCGCTCACCACAATACCTGAAAAATTGGGTAACTTGCATCCGGTCTCGAAATTTGTACAAGTGAGAAAAGCACCGGCAGCCGTTGCTTTGCAAGTTTTCAGCGTGGGAAATAATGTCGGCTGCGCGCACGTAATTCCAGAAATAGCTACTACTAGCAAGACAGGAGACCGACGGAACGAGTGATGGATTGTCAATAGCCACATAGATCTGGCGACTTGGAATGATGTGTATAATTAGTAAAGAGAATTGCATTTTGCGCACAGGTAGAAGGAACGCGAGGAGAGATATTCGCAGCGTCACCCATCACATTGCAATCCCGATGCAAGCGCGTACCCAATGAACCGATTCCGACGTATTGTCACAGTTGGCCACAACGCCAGAGTGATCGTTTGAAATAGGAGACCTACAGAACGCGAAGAGACAGTGAAACAGCGATCGCAGGGTGATATACAACGCGACGCGTTGCATCGACGCCAGGCGCGGAGTTATCCGCCACAGGGGTGTCTGTGACGGCTCTGACGGAGTGCGTCTACTCTGACGGAGTCATTCCGCCCGAACGGAATTTTTTTTTGCTGATGACGTATTTCATGATATTTTGAATGTCCTGAAACTGACCTTCAAACAGTAGAGAATGCCGGCTGTATTAATGAATCTAACACCTGGTCGCCGAAACGCGTTCATGTACTGGCAATATGAGAATGTCTGCATTGCAGTACTTCCGATTATGGATGTGAAGAGATGTTGGAACTTTACACTGGAGTTGCGCAAGCGGGCCTAACGTTTACAGGTATTCACATGGAAGTCGCTTCAAAACCAAAAATACCGTGAATACCGGCCACTATTCACAACTCAGGATGAATGGATGATTGTCAAGTATGTCATGGAAGTATTGAAGCCATTTCGATATTGGACCATGTGGATGTCGACCAGGCATACAGTCACATTGCATCATTTCATCACAGTGTACAATGTCATGTTCGATCACATGAATGGCGTGATGGGAGCTTTGGCAAGGATGGAGACTCAATGCAAGGAAGACTTGTTCTTTGCAGTGACGTTAGCTTGACAGAAGCGTTCCTAATACTACACCGAAGTCACACCAACGATGGGTATTCTTCTGATTTCCGCACACAACCTCGATCGTTTCAGGAAGTTGCGATCCTTTAGAATGTGGGACAAGGGAATCGATATTAATCCTGTGGACGAGACATCCTACCCAACACAATACCAGGAGGCCATTCTGAACTATGTGGAGAATGAATACTGCGACATACATCGATGTGTGCCGGTCAATAAACTCGTAACCATACCAAGCAGCAATCTCGTCCTCTCCGCAATGGCTTCAGAGTCCTATCAATCATCCTTTGATCCATATGATTCGTCCAGTGATGATGAGGAATACTTCATGTCCAACGATGTGGGAGAGATCACCCCCGGACGAAGCGATCGCACAGCCGGCTTATCAATCGCCGCCAGGCCCAATTTGAATTCGCCGCCTGAAGCCCCAAAGAACTGGGGACACATAAATCCTAATCTCAATGATTACAACTCTGACTCAATGGAGATCAGCAGTACATTTTGGATACCGGACATAACCGATTGGTGGCCACAATATGGGGAAACGCACTGCAAGCACGCCAAACTCTCCAATGTGGCGCGCGACATATTCTCTATCATACCACATGGTGTTGGAGTGGAGGCCAGCTGTTCCCTTGGGCGAGATGATATTGGCTGGAGGCATTCAACCACCACAGGCTTGACCCTTTGCGAAAAGCTTGTCGTAACGCATCTTGCTCGAGCCAATATGTGGATTCTTGTAGGCACTGACCCAGAATTGGATACCACAAACACAGAAAATGACTCGGAAATGAACTAAGAGGTCAATGAAAGAAAGTTCCACAGAATGGCCAAGGTTCACAACTTTTTCGAGATGTGGCAGGGCAGCGAAAACCTAAGTGCTACCCAGAAGGAATCTCGCGGTGAAAACAAGCAGATGACCGCTGTAGGATACATTTCGGACACCGATGAGATCATCAAAGCATCCTAGTCACTCTTTCAACTTGATGGTGCTGCTGCGTTTAAATTGTCTGGAAGATCACCTGTTACCACCAGCTGTGTCTGCAAAGGACCTCCCTGGAGGACGAACTCAAATAGTAAATATTCGCCGATTCCGGACAATCAATCCTCATCCACTAGAAAGCGACGAGAATGGCGAATCGGAAAGCATTTAGGACACTGATGCTTGGCTGAACTGGAATGCTGACTTGGATAATCCAAATGACAGCGAAGATGATTGCGCAGCGGATGATGAATCCGATATAGAGCAATTCAATGGCATCGAGGATTCGGAATGCCCAGAGAAGCAGGAGGTGAGCGTCGCGCCAACTGTGCCCGGATCAGTTAGGCCGACACCGATGTCAAACAGACAGGCTGAAAAGGTGTTGATGACTGTCGATGCAGTTGAAACAGGAGAAATGAAGGAGGGAAGAAAAAGCAGGACAGAATGTGTCAATGATTCACCAGCATTATGTAGCTTGACCGAGAGTGCCAGTTAGAGATATATTATGGGCGAATGGTAAGAAGTAGCGTGTGAATATCCGTTGATAAATAGATGTATGGCAGGTTCAATACATCTTTTGGCATGATACATCAATTTTAGTCGTGTGAGAGTGAACAGTACAACATAGTTACGCGGGTCGGCTTTGCCTCAGCGCCGAGTCTCAATGAGGCAGAAAAACAACCAATAAAGTCAAATCAGGATGAAAACATTTATCGAAGGCAGCAGATGTTTAATAGACAATACATTAAAATGAGCGTCAATGGTGCGTCAACGATTTGTGGTCTTGTATGTACCGTAATTCACCAGAGACTTTCTTGTTGTTATATATAACAGACGTACTGGCAGCTTTGAGTGGCAAAAGAAATCACAACACAGTTCACGCCCCATTCGTAGCATGAGCGTCAACGGATCGTCATCGATTTGTAGTCTTGTAAGTACGGTAAGTCACCAGTGACTTGGTCATCGTTATGCATACCGGACATAGTGGCCGCATTTATTGGCAAAAAAGATATCAACACGATCCCTGCCGCATTATTAGCATAAAGGTCAACGGAGCGTCGACGATTTGAGGTCTTGTAAGTACGGAAATTCACAAGTGACTTGGTCACTGGTATGCATAACGGACGTATTGGCCGCATTTATTGGCAAAAGAGATAGCCACACGGTCATCGCCTCATTCTTAGCATGAGCGTCAACAGAGCGTCAACAATTTTTAGCTTTGCATCTGTAGTAAGTTATGTCCAATTGGTTGTGGAAATCCATTTATGAGAAATTGGCAGACTTTACTGGCAAAAACAATGGTGACATGCTCCCAGCGGCATCCTGAAAATGAGCGTCAACAGAGCGTCAACAGATTTAGGACTTGCATATTTCGTAATCAAGGGATCGTGCGGATCTTCACGTGCTTAACTGTATTATTGACCGCCTTACTAGGCAAAATTACCATATATCGAAGGTGAAATACAGATACCAAATTACTCGATATTACAAACTGCTCAACAAGCAAAAGCACACTGTTGGATGCTGAAAACGCGATTTTGATAAGATACTATTAAAATACTGCAAAATCAAGAGACTTATATGAATCTATAGATTGATCCGCTGGACAACGCGCTGACAACCCGCCCAATTCAGACGGGTTGGGAGTTGTCCATGGAACTGTACCCAAGTGGGCAGTTCGGGTTTATTGACAACGCGGACGGCCAATTGGGAAATGGTTCGGTTTGGACCCGGACTCGGACCGAAAGTTAAGGTCCGGAACTGATGCTAACACTACCCCACCCTGAGCGTTAACTTAACATCTGTCAGCATGTGATTATCCTTGAGTATCTCTCCTTACCTTAAGCACCGACCATCTGTCGAGACCATGCATTTCACTATAGACACGTTTCAGTACTCTATTACTGTGGAGGTCATGCTGCAGGGCATATATCACAATCCTAGTATAAGCTGCCTGCCACATCAACCATCTTATGCATCTGATAATGTCTCAACTCCGGTATTTGATAGGGAGTTGTTGATTGTCATTCTATTTCATATCCTCCAGAGTGTGTAGTTCCCACTCCCCAAGTGCCTGATCATTGGGCATGGTAGCCATGAGCTTATCGAAGCCTTCCCTGTTATTGAAGCTTGAGCCATGTAGTGTAGTGGTTTCTTCCTTCAGCAAGTTGTTATATTATGTTCTGCCACTGATCTTCTTGATTCCACACTCGGGATATTTGTACTCTTCAAGCGTGCTAACTGGAATGTGGAGATTGTTTTGCAGGTTTGTCTCAAGGTAACCCTGAGCGTCATGTTCTGAGGGGTGAGTAATGTGGTCGCTTGACAGTGCACCGTTGAAAGACTCAGATTGAAACTGCGGTACCGGAGGTAGCAGTGGTTCAGACTGCAAGTGCATGATATTTTCACTCCGTCCGATGTATGGAATCCTCTTCAGGTTTTCAACTGAATGTTGGTTAGCATTGGATTCACGACACTGAGCGCGTTCAACACATTGGGGCACACTGTGAATTGTCAGATTTTTCCACCGTGAAACAGGACCATGTTTAGGATGGTGCAATTTGTGATGTTTAAGTCGCCAGATTGCTAAGGTGAACATCATTTGTAATCAAAATTTGGGGCAACAGAAAGGGGTGTTGTCTGCAATTGTGGACAGCACACGACCAGGTGAGTGTAAATTGAAAAAAGGGATCATAGTTTGTTCTGGGCCTGAGCAGCTCGGTGTGAACGCGCACCATACTTTCAGCCACCTGATGAGATTAAGTGAGCATTGACACAATCACGAGGAGGTTCCTTACACATAGTGTTAGCAATGGGTCCAGTTTTGGACCCGGCAAGTTATCTAGGTCTGCCTGGCAACGGCCTCACCACATTAAACATCGACAATTTTTTAGGCAAACCATCACTTTAAGATCACAAATACTGATCTGATAGTTTAGTGTTTGGTATGTACAATTCGCAGCTCAGCGCAGCGCATCTTTTGGCTGTCTCCGATTTTCGATATCTTTAAATCTCAGCAAGCGGTAGCCCAAAAATGACCATAAATTCAAAGCACCTTGCTGAGTTTTGAAGATATCAAACATCGGAGACAACCAAATGATGCGTGTTCTGAAGCGACATATTTCATGTACCAAACAATAAATTTTCGCATGAATATTGCAGGACTTAATTGGGGAAACCTTCTGACACAAACCCGGACCGAACTGTCTGGGGCCAGGTTTTCTTGGAACCAGTATAATACAAATGGTCCGAAAACGGAACCGTTGCTAACACTACTTACCCACCTGAAGTTGCAACAACACTGCATGCGTGAAGTTCCATAATAATATGAATATCATTTAACCCATTCAAAATCCATGCAGGAAAATAAACCCTGAGCGATCAAAAACACTCGCGATGTGCGTTATAATCAATACCTGAGTCAAATAGATCAGCACAAAGGAGAAGAACTAGACCAAAACACGACTCTAACATGAACGCAACAACCATCCACCGTTGTGCATCAGGAGGACTGGGTAACTCTTCCCCATGCATGGTATCTGGTAGCTTCACAGGTAGCGGGACATTGGGGAGCGGGACATTGGGGAGTGGAACAGTTTGGATACTTTGGTCAGCTGCTGATTTGCCAAGTAGCTCCTCATAGAAATCCCTATCTGAGGCGTTTCAGACTGGCACAGATTCTTGCAAAGTAAGTACTGCCTGGCAAGGTGTTTATGGCATCCCAGACCCCAAATTATCCAGCCCACAGTTCGCAAGAGTGGCCTGCGTTAGTGGTTGTAGCTGAGGCTCTGGGGTTTGTGGTTGTGAGGATGCCTCCAGAGGTTGTGGCCTTCGTGTATGCTTGCGCAGCTCCTGGCCTTGCTCAGGTAGCACAATTTGATGATCAACAACCATGTTATTTACATCATCAGCCGATGTATTGACCATCTCTTCCTGGCCAATCATCCAAGGTTCTTTTCCATCTTTGTCATCCTCCCCCTTATCCTCATTCACTGCCTTGAGGTCTTCCTCAGTTTCATTATCAGTGTCACTTTCACTATCGATATTGCTGCCTAAATCACAACTGTCCAGTTTATGCACATCATCCTCCATGTGCATATCCCCAGCAGAATTCTGTTCTGAGTTATAGTTGCAGTCTGACTCCTTGGCCGAGTCCTAATCAGCATCTGGGGAAACTGACACTGCAGGCGATGATTCTGGCTCACAATATAGCCACCCCAGTTAGCTCTTTGTGTCTTACTCTGCCTCAATCATTTTCTTCCCCAACTGCAAAACAATGGCCCAAGAGATATCATCTGTCCCTGAGGTTTGTTTCAGAATTCCTTTCCTTTTACAGTGTGAGATCTGCTTCCCCTTCCACTTCCCCACCCATCCTCAGTGTCCTTCCATTTCATCTTTCCTTCGTTTGTTCCCTTCCATTTCCCAGTTGAGTTCTCACTGCCCTGAATGTCCTCCTGACCCTCGCTGTACTCTGTGAAATTTGCATTTCCTCGGTAGCACTTTCCAGCGATCAGCACTCCAGGATCCACCCAGTCGGCATCATCATCAGCCTTGTCCTGGATCCCAATCCAATTCCGTTTTCTAACAGCCAAGAACTCGCCTGGCTTGGACAGCCGGCAGTTTGATGGCACATTGTTTGCCCTAGAATCATCGCTAATGTACCAAGAGATACACTCGGCAGTGCATTGATTAGTACCCTAGTTGGTTGTTGATGGACTGGAGCAAACGACTTGATCTGCAAAGGTATGAGGGTTGTCCCGCGTCCAATAGTTAACTTCGACACGGGTTGTGCCCATAATCCGGCGAATATATCAGTGTAAGGCTACCTACCCCTCCTGACAAACAGAACACCTGCTTCTGTGCTGCGGCCACATCAGCTGTAATTGTGACAGCTGGTAAATTGTGACTGGATCAAGAATGATTATATCATAAAAGAGGTCCCCTGCCCACGTGTCGCTGATGGCGCAAATATTGTCTATTTGTTTGAGTCCACAGATGTATGCTTTAGTGCATCCCATTATACAGTCCTGATCCATTGTCAGTGGTGGATAGATACCAGATGTTGACATTTTTCCCTGGACAGTTGCCAGCCCCTGTCGTTTCCAGGTGCTCTGTGGTAGCGTCGCAGTGAGTTGAATATGAATCTACATCCGAGGCGTTAGCATGATGATACAGTCCAATGCAGTGGAAGGATGTCCCGTGGGATGGTACCAAGTTGAGCAGGTTAGCAGGTGTGTTTTGGAACGAGAGGCATTGTTTTGTGCAAGACATGTGATGTGGAGGTACTTCAGGATACACTGTGTTTGGAACCGTTCCAACCCACCAGAACCGTTCTGGGTCACGGTTGCAACTGGAACCGATCTTTTGCAATAGTTTTACCACAACAACACCCCGGACCGTTGCATTTTGGCCAGGTTCCACCTCAAAACCTTGCTATTGCATACGCCGATGTTTCACACCAACTATGTATTGGAGTTCTGATCATATCATGACATGGTCAATATGTAGATTTATCAAGTTCTTCCCGCACTTACACCTCCCACTTTCAGACATGTTCTATGATCAATATTTGCTGAGTTACTATCCAAAACCCCCAACTTTCGCTTGAAATTGGCCCGTATTTCCCAGCCAGTCAGCGAAATTTGTTCGGATTGCTAAACTGACTGCGTAAAGTGAAAGAAGGCTTCAAATTGCACACTGTACATATTGATTATATTACACTACTATCAGAACTCAAATAGTTGATTGCAGCCAAAACTGCAGGAACCGGAAAGTTGGAACCGGGGTCTAGGTGCAATCCAGCCAGACACTTGCATTTCTATGTCAGGTCCTGGTAATATCCTGCCAGGACAAGAGTGGGTCGGATATTAGACCTGATCTGGAACCGAACTGAACCGAACTATAAGTCCAAACCTTGACCGCGGGCGGGTTACCCAGACAGGTTGTGAAATCGAATCTTGATTTATCTCAAAGTAAGCTGCGAAGTTCTCAGGTTGCCTCCGCTGTGCAACCATCCAACACAGCTACCAACACGTCCAGCAGTATAAATTCCATGTGCCACTGATGTTATAGGATTGAGAATATGTCGTTGTTTCCTTCTTGATGTGCCAATCTCTGCCACAGGGCAATTTCCACTGAGAATGTAAAGATATACACAATGAATAGTTCCAAGTTGTGTGCCAACAAGCTGTGCAATACTATGTTAATCACGCCAAGAATGCCTAAACTCCATTCACCTGGTGCAAATTGACCTTCATACGTGTCTGTAACAGTTAAAAGTAATGTTCAGTTTATTCTGAGTTTAATGTGACGGCAGTTGACCCCATAATAGAATGCTGTTTAAAGGATCTTGTATGCAACTATTGTCATGGAAAGGAGAGAATTGTGGTCTAGACTCCAACTCCCTCCTGTTTTGAATCCCTCCCGGGTCTCTCGAATTGGAATCTACCTTGCCATCAGTTGCATACCAATACAGCTCACATTATTTCAATATTCTTAATGTAGAACATTTATATTGGACTCTGCATTCCCCAATTCCACACCCTTACACAACTACAGTTGTACAAAAAATGAAACTCTTGCTACAGGTCAGATACATCAATTACGTGGGCCTTCAGGGTATTCTGAAATTCACCCCGCTATGAGATGCCTTTCTTTACTGGCTGCCTATATGGATTCATCATAAGGAAGAACTTCTATTGCCACGTCAATTCAAGGTAACAGCTCAACCCAATCATCTTCGGTGAACATTTCCCACGTTGCAGAGATCACTCAGAACATAATATCCACCCCTTCTGCTGCACAGTCATGGTCCATCAATACTCCCACTGCACCACCCAGCTAACCAGCACCTGGAGCACCCTCCCAGACAGACTCAAAAGGTCCCGTTATATGCAGCCCTGCATGCGGCATTGGTAGCACTCCCACTCCTCTCGGTGGTCTCGAAATCTGGTCTAACCCCATCTCAAATCCAGACACCTGTACAATCATTCCAAATCCACTCCGAATGCGAGCTACCCACAACTTACAGAAGCAAAGGCAGTGGCAAATGAAACCGCAGGTGGTGTCAACAACACAATCTGTGGACTGTGGCAGTTGCAGTATGCACCGATTCAGTCATACAGACATCATGCGTCTTTGATTGGTAACCAGTAGAGTGCTGGAGCACAACATGCAGAACAGACGAGCGCATATGAGTGCACGAAACTTCCAGATGGCACATGATGTAATGCAACATATTGCGAAAGCATACGCTGCAAACCTCCACTGGCAGATAAATGAGATGTACTGGAACACCACGCAATCCGCCAAAATAATATTTTGTCCAAACCATTTGAGCCACACACAGAGAAGTTCTTGAAAATCGTATGCAGTCACGATGGCTCACGTAGGATATTACACGCTCAAAACAGTGCCACGTTCAAGCGCAAGTTGATCGCATTCAATGTCATTTTATTCAATCACCAACAGCCAACATAACAGAGCATTCTGATCTCCACCGCTTTGAATCTGACCCAAAGCATTTGGATTTCACTCATTCCCATCCAGCAGACAACATGTATCGAATTCCGTTATCAGAGTTTGTGCAAGGTAATGTACCTGTTCCAAATCCAAAGCACAGAGAGTTGAACGCGGCTAATGAATGGCCAGCCCTCACTTTCATTCCTGTCTGGAACAGTTGCGCTGCATATCGACAATACATATTCCCCTTTGGAGAATAACTGGGTTAAGTCTGCAGAAGGATTTCCATATTCCATGATAGATGACAAGGACTGTGATATACCCTTGCCACTGATCATGTATACCTGCACCACATTGCACCATGCACTCCTGGTGTGGCAACAGTACCAAGGTGTTCGTCCAAAAGCGGGAAAATCAAAGCTGAAAGCTGACAGCCTTGACTGCTTGAACTACATCAACTACATGAATGACAATCGTATCATTGCATTCTGATATACTTCAACATGTTGCAAGTGGGTAATCTCACCTGGCGTTGCAGACACGTATTGATTCTTGAGGAATACCTGGAATACACCACCAGAGAGCGACCAACAGAGGGTGTACAAAAACACTCTTGCTACAGTCGAGCATCAGATCCAATGGGTGGAGAATCCAATGCCTACCATGGTCATCCAAGTGGAAGCAGCTTATGTTGACAAATCAGCAACAACCCTAGTTTCCGTCTGAAACACCCGGGTGTTCCGGACGGCTCTGACGGCTCTGACCGAACCTCGTACCCTCTGACGGAGAATTACACGCTGCCTGTCGCCCAGGCGACGGGTCGCGTTGCATAGCAGAGCACCTGGGAGCGCCGGCGACAAACCTGGGAGCGTCTGGGAGCAGCTCGAATCACAGTAGATCATTCTGGGAAAAACATCTTCTTTGGGAACGCTGCTGGTGCGCCTGGAACTCATCGCTACTACTAATCGTGCAACGATATTTAAAACTCATGTATTGTTAGGGGTTGTCCTTTAGCAGTGACAATAGTACTTGAAAGGGGTCTGTGACAGCACATACCGTGCCGAGACGTTCAAGGCGGGCTAGTGGTGTACCCTTTAGCGGGGGTTTATGCCAGTCACGAGAAGACCTCCGATGACCAGTGGACTGGAGGGCCAGGTGCACGAGAGGCTTCTTTCACTTCTAGAAACTATGCGGGACATGCTTGTGAACAAGCACGGCAGTTGGTAGTCGTTGCAAGTAAGAGGGCTCTTCACGGCCTGACCATAATGGCAGGATACCCAGTGCGGCACACCCCGGTGTAGTGAGAATTGTCTCCACCTAAGCATGACGTAACTGAGGGATTTATGGCATTGGTGAAAACCAGAAGCGATTACCTTGCATTGGTTTGCATGAGTCTAGCTCGCAACCTTGGGTGTCATAATACTCTATGTTGCAGCGCGGAACTGGTAATCCGATAAGCCAGTTTAACTATCGAATAAACTCATCAAAAGCGAGATGTCAAAGTTGAAGTTATGGTCTGATTAATGAACGATATGATACGTGTCTCCTATGGGGATGCGCGAGCACATCCGGAAAGCGCCAACAAATAAGTCGCGAGGATATCTACCGGGCATCGCCAATAAGACCCACAGATAAGAGGCTATCATTGAGGGATTTAGTCATAGTTCTGGCGGGCAATGGGTAAGAGGAAAAACAAGGAGTTATTACCATGGGGCCCGGGACTATAAAGAGACGACATTGTTCCGGCAATGAAGAAGACAAGCTCGAACAGCTAGAGAAAAACAATACCTACCAGCGGAGAAATATCCTTATTTATTATTGCGTTGTTATGATACCTATTACCTATTATATCTATACCTAGAATCTATTAGCTTTGTGTAGCGGCAGCCCCGCACCTCAGGGATTTCAACTTAGCGAATGTCAATTACCTTCGAGAACAATAACGACGTTATTGTATACGCCTTCGAAAAGGTTATAGCCTACGCTAGAAGGACTCAGCAAATCTTCGTGGCCCAGTGCGTGTGGTGGCTTGCATCGATTATTGGTTTAGAACAAGGACTAGCCAAGTACATCGATAATATTAAATCCAGGGTCGACGATACCATTATCCCGGAGAAGGTTTCCCCGGTCGAGAGAACAGTATCCCCAGTACCTAGGGATAATCAGGAAGATCAAAGACAGGATAAGATTCTCCAGAAGTGTGAAGATTATCTAAAGGATTCAAGACGGCTAAGAGAAATCGCCGCCCTTAAAGCAACAGGGAAGACCCTTACTGGCTTCATAAATCCTACAGCTATTTCCAAGAAGCGTCTAAGGAAAAAGGATCTATATAAGAGGAAGCCAGCTCTTCTACTGAGGAAAGAAGATCGACGAACAGCGGGCATCGATCAAGTAGAGATAGGAAGACGTAAGGAAACCGGAGGGTGTCTGCGGTGTGCTAGGCCAGCCGATAGGAAAGGTGCTCATCGGGTAGCAGACTGCAGGAGACCTATTAAATTGGATAAAGGGACAGCGGGAACTCCCAAGGCCAAGGATCAATCTCAGAAAGGGAAAGGCCCTCAGCTATTCCCTGACGAAAAGGAAACCTGCTAGCCAAGCAGTATTGAAGAATCGTCTAACGATTCATTATAAAGGAATAGGATCTACGGCAGTGGACCTTTGTACATTCTAGGGTGTCAAGAGAAACCTAGTTACGTTACTTAGGGAATACACCCCCGTAACATGTATTCAGGTTGTATTCTCATCTATGTATCTATGTATCTATATAGCTACCAATCTACAACTCAGAGATACACTCCGAGGCCGTGATGGAGCGAGTTTGGAGATGCACTTGGAGGCCGAGATCGAGTGAACTGAGAGCTGCACTTGGAGGCCGAGGTCGAGTGAACTCAGAGATGCACTTGGAGGCCGGGATCGAGCGAGTTTGGAGATGCACTTGGAGACTGAGATCGACTGAACTCAGAGATGCACTTGGAGGCCGAGAACGAGTAAACTGAGAGCTGCACTTGGAGGCCGAGATCGACGGAACTCAGAGATGCACTTGGAGGCCGGGATCGAGCTGGTTTGGAGATGCGCTTGGAGACTGAGATCGATTGAACTCAGAGATGCACTTCGAGGCCGTGATCGAGCGAGTTTGGAGATGCACTTGTAGCAGGCTATGATGGAGCGAGATTGGAGGAGTACTTGGAGGTGGTCGATCTGGAGGAGGTCGGTGGGAGGCGCGCCAGGTGCTGAGACTCTATTCATCGGTTCGTTAACTCGAAACCATGGGAATGTGACGAGGTCACTTTACCTTTGAAGCTCTTATGGAGAACTGGCTGGTGGCGGTCGATCGGTAGGGAGGTATGCCGGAAGCTGAAGCTACATTCAGGGGTCAACTCGAAATCGTGAGAATGATGGGACGACAGACAATCTTAGGTGTATGCGGTATTCGGCGTATGCTGCACTCAGCGTATGCTGCACTCGGTGTTAACTCAGGATGATGGCATGGAGAGATAGAGAGGGATGACTTAAGTTTGTGTTCTTGCAATGATGGTAGAGTTGTGGACGAGAAAGAGAGAGATGGGAGATGGAGATGAGACCGATATGGAGGATACGAGCGCACCTGGGAAATCAGAGGTACGACTTACCTGATTGGGTTTAGAAGACCCTGTATCGGTGTTGTTACCCACCGGATCGGGACTCGTACCTGCCGTATTGGGGATGGTCAATTGACTCGCACACGAAATTCTCATAAGTCCCAGTTTCTCATGATGATTTCCCCCATCTCCTCTGATCTCTCTCTTTCTTGTGCTCAACTCTACCATCACCTACGAACACGAAGTTAAGTCAGCCCTCTCTATCTCTCCATGCCATAATCATGAGTTAACACCGAGTACAGCATACACCAAGTACAGCATCATCCCAAGATCGACAGACTCCCGCTCCCAGCCAGTTTCTCATCTCTCGGCCGATGATGTACTCAACTCTCTACATTCCCACAATTACAAGTTAACCAATGAATAGAGTCTCAGCTGCCGTCGCGCCTCCCTCAAAATCGACCGCCTCCAAGTACTCCTCCAAACTCGCTCGATCACGGCCTCCAAGTGCATCTCGGAGTTCACTCAATCTCAGTCTCCAATTGCATCTCCAAACTCGCTCGATCCCGGCCTCCAAGTGCATCTCTGAGTCCAGTCGATCTCAGTCTCCAAGTGCATCTCCAAACTCGCTCGATCCCGGCCTCCAAGTGCATCTCTGAGTTCAGTCGATCTCAGTCTCCAAGTGCAGCTCCAAACTCGCTCGATCCTGGCCTCCAAGTGCATCTCTGAGTTCAGGCGATCTCAGTCTCCAAGTGCATCTCCACACTCGATCGATCACAGCCTCAAAGTGCATCTCCAAACTCGCTCGATCACGGCCTCCAAGTGTATCGTTAAGGAGCGACGGTGGGTGTACGGGGATACAGGGGTAACAGAGGTGGAATGAGCGACGCGGAGTATATATTCGGGAGACCCCGGGGTAGATAGACAGCATCTCATTTTCATCTCATCTTGTCATACAACGAATATACACACTCTATAGTTCCCAACTTTTGGTCTGACTTGCTCGTTCCGAGATTTCGTGGATCCGCGCAATTGTGTGGATCCTTACGGCCGGGTTGTATCATATCTTCTCACCATCTTCCTACGCTCCTCGAGCTTAATGTAGAAGGAACGTGAGGAGAGATTTTCGCAGCGTCTCCCATTGCATTGCAAGCCCGATGCAAGCGTGTACCCAATGAACCCATTCCGATGTAAGGTCACAGTTGGCCACAACGCCAGGTTGTTTGTTTGGACTAGGAGACCGACAGAGCGAGAAGAAATGGCGATCGGAGGCCGATATGCAACGCAACGCGTGGTATTGACGCCGGGCACGGAGTAATCCGCCACCGGGGTGTCTCTGACGGCTCTGACGGAGCGCGTCCACTCTGACACAGCCATTCCGCCCTGACGGAGATGTTTTTTGCTGATGCAATTCTATTCTTCTTGACTATTTAACCTGCAATGTGGTGCTTGAGGAGCCTGTGATTGGAAGCACTGACTAAAACATTCCAATAGACACTATGGGCACAGACGATGAACAGCATGATGGAATGCCAGGGGGCAGCATCAATTATGCTGAGGAAGATGATGCAACCATCAACCGCGATGCCATCCCCACCACCAGCTTGTGCTCATTGAACACAGCCGAAGTCAAAATGGTATACCTCCTATCCAGCTATGTCGACCGGTATATGGGTGAGTATTGTGACAATGTGGACCCAGAAGTGGAGAGTGATGCATCGCAATCCGATGATAGATAAATGCAGAATGTGGAAGGCTGAGGGCATCATCCTAGAGAGTTTGAAGATTGGAATGTATATTACAGATCTGTAAAATATATTAATGGGTAGGCAAATGCAACGGTAAGTGATGTATCCGAAACAAAGACTGAATCATACAAAGTGACCATATCTCAAAGTGCAACATACATAGTGAGACTAGAGCATCCGATATAGATCAATTGCAGAGAGGAAAAATGTGGGACGTGGCCAGAAAAGGCGTAAACATCTTCACTCTTTGTGTCGGGGGGTACAGGATAACTGGAGCCCCTGCGAGGAGTGTAACACAAGTGTTGTTGCGATAGTCCGTATATATCTCCACATTGTGTGCACCAAGCAAAGGAGGTAATGATGCAACTGGAAACTTGTAAATGTCAATTAGAGGAAACCAGGTTCTGGCAGAAACTTGGATTGATGCTGATCGTGTACTTCTCCATGGTAACAGAACATATACCTGTTATACTCAGCATGTCAAACTGAAATGGATCCAACATTCTGTTATGTTCCTGTGTCTCATGGTCATGACTAGTGTTAGCAATGGTTCCGGGTTACCCGGCTTCGGTCCGGGTTGGAATAGGAACCGAGAGCCCGGTCCGCATTAGAAACGACCAAGGCACCAGACCCGCTCTCTCTTGACGAGGTTGTTGCCCGGACCAGACATTGAACCATGGGTTTCTGGAAGGGTTGGAACAGGACCATGGTTACAAATATACGGTTCCTACTCATTTGGTTCAAATTCAGTATGTGAGTTCTGATCGTATTGTGATATGGTCAGTACGTAGATGGTGCAGTGTTATGCGCTCTTTCACCTCCCGCTTTCAGGTTTGCGATCTGACCAATATTCGTAGAATCGCTGTGAACTAAGTCCAATTTTGAAGCGAAATTCACGAGTTTTTGATCGCAACTCAATGAATACTGGTCATCTCGCAAATCTGAAAGCGGGAGGTGAAAGAGCGCATAAAACTGCACCATTTAGCTACTTATTGTGTCATGATACGATCAGAACTCAGATACTTAATTGGAGCCAAACATGTGATGTTACAATGCCGGATTTTTGGTGTTACAACTGGCCCAATTGCAATTGTTGGGGTTTTGGTGTGGTAAGACCCGTTGCAACAGTTCGGTTCCCGGTCAGAATCGTACCTGGAACCGACCCACAAATTTGGAACCATTGCTAATTCTAGTCATTACCAAAACCTCCTCATATTTCCATATTCAATTTTTCTCCCTCTTATACATATATTTACTGTTACTACATCATGTAATATTCAGTTTGCACTGTCTGTTGCTCCATACTATAAATTGAATTCCACAGTAAGTTGGACATAACTTCAAGATTTATTCTCTCTTGCACCCTGCCAACCCCTTATCTGACATTTCTTTGAGTACCATGTTGTACTGCGCTCTGTATAGTTTGACATATCACTGTTACCATATGAGCAGAGTCTCTGCTTGAAATAAATGTGCGTTCAAAAACCATTTCAACTGAATGTTTTTTGGCAACTAATCAATCGAGTATCCTTGGGTTATGTGGTCAATTGCAACTGATTGTCAACTCAAAGACATTGATCAATATACAATATCACTGTCTGTGATTGATCGCAGACAAATGAATGTGCAAGACGTAGAGTTGTCCTGAAATAACACATGACCTCAGCCTACTCATATGGATTATAGTGGACTTAACCATCATCACTATTATTCATTGATCACTAACTCCAACTGTGTTACTTTGTTTGCCACATCACTGGCTTTGGGTTAATATATATGTTCACCTTGCATTTGCATCAACATACATCTGTTAACTCACTTGAATATTCTTTCCAAATAGAATGTGTTAGACAATATATTACCACCGACCATGTGCACATCGATGTGGACATAGTGGCATCAGACAGCTGCACTCTGCTTGTTCACCAAGCGATCCCCTCCGAGGGCACCCTCATATTTATTTCATCACAAACTTCCTGCACATTTCCAGTTGGTGGTAGCAACGGCCACCAAAATCACATAACAACCATTAATCAGTGCACTTTGAAGTTGTGTATATGGCAATTGGTTGTTCCTGGCTGAATCAATCTGAACAATCACCAGTAACTCAGTTCCCCACATGGATATAGATAGATAGACTTAGATTCATAATGGAGACTATAGTTTGCTATGCCGCATATTCACAAATAGAACAAATACCACTCTCAAATCAGGTTATATATGGTTGGGAAAAGTACATGTGGTTATGAGACCTGTTACTGAAAGAAATAAACCAGTCAGAATACTACACCAAAGTTAAAATGATTAACAGCTCTAGGCAGTAGCCTCCACTTTTTTTCAAATTTGTCTTTCATAGAGGCCATATTCTGTCAAATTGCGATTAAATCTTCAGATTTGCCAAGTATTTCAAAGCAATCGAGACCATTCGTGCAGTCTCTGTGGGGACTTGTCAACTGTCACAGGTTTTGAAGTCTAAGAGATGGATGAAAGAAAAGGAATTTAAGAAATGCAGAATAATGACATTTTGCATCAAAAGATAAATAAGAGAAAAAATAATAATAAAATTGAGTGGCAAAGATTGTTAGATGAAAAAAGAAGTACACTCTTGATGTGTAGGGTCTGGCAAAAGATGAAGTTACTTGTTACAACGAAGCATCGTTGAGGTCACCGATCTTAGAGAAGGGAGTGATGTTACGGTTGCCTCTCAACTGTGATAGTGGCACTGGAAGGGGCCTGCATTATACCAATTTGTAAGGGGCATCAAGATTAGATCACCCCGTGTGCCTGTTAGTGGGGGTTCACACTAGTCACGAGAATCCTGCAGACAGCTTGGTGTGGCAGAAGAGAGTGCAGCTACTTAGCCTATCTGGAGTGATTCAGTTACTGCAGTGTGGGTAGTTTCTATCTTCTTTCAGTTTCCAGAAACTCTGCAGGATATGCATGATACAAAATCAGGCATGGCGGTTGATACTGAATATGTAATTACGTAGACTCCTGACCCCTTGCCTAACACATAGTAGAACTAGGTGGAGCACCTCATGGTCAAAAGCAAATTCCGACCTAAGCATGACATACCTGAGGAATTATAGACATTGGCATCAGCCAAGAGCAAGCACTATACATTGCATTGTGTTAGCGTGGCTCACAATGTAAGTCTCGTATTGAACCAAGCTTACGTGTCAGGAATCAACTTTGGCATTTTATAGGCTGGGTTACCTCTTACATCTATAACACGATAATTCTTAACTAATAGGAGTCATTAATTGTGACAAGGCATGAGCAATAGGAGGGATTGGTTGAATGTTCCAACTACTGATTCATTCGATGGTAATATGGCTACGTTGAAGTTACGGTTTGATTGATCGTCCGATATGATATCATGCATTAATATGATAACCTTGGGGATTCGTGACCACCTCTGATAAGCGTATTCTACGCATGGAAGGCGAAAAGTAACATGGTTATAATAATGGACATTTGATCATAGTCTGAAGAGGGTTTTGAGAGACTCCAAAGAGATCATATTATCCAAGCATTGGAAGAGGCAACATCTAGCAGCGAAACACGAAACGATACCTACCAGCGAAGAACAATCGGATATATGATTGCATTTTTATCATACCTATATCTACCTATCGTTATATATTCAATCTGACAGCATTTTGTAGAGGCAGCCGCGCAGCTTGAGAAAAGCACCAAACAACAAGTGACAATTACCTTTGAGAGCAACAATGACGTTAACGTATATGGACTAGAAAAGAATATATCCTACAGCAGGAGTACTCAGCAAATATTCGTGGCTCGGTGCATTTGGTGTCCAGCATCTAGTACTCATCTTGAACAAAGAATAATCATACACATTGATAACCTTGAGGAATGAGCTTACATCGGAATTGAGAAACGACCAGAGATCGTTACAGCACCCAACGACACAATTTGGGGTCAAGCCATATCTTACTATGCCAAGAGATTGAACTGAGGATAGTCGAGCAGAACAGATACTGAATCATGTGGAGAAGTTGTTTTGAAAATCTGAGAAGACTCATTACCAGTTGTAACAATGACAGGTTAATCCTATACCTCAGAGCATGAGTAGTCTGAAGAAGGCTCGGAATCCAAAGCGACTCCAGGATGCTAGGAAGACAGTCGAAGCTTCCCGGCAGTCGAGGATCCTGGAAATAAACCACAAGGTTATTAAAAACCTAAGTGACGAATGAGGGGAAACATTAGATGCCCATTGATACAGGGTCTACAGCCGTGAACCAAGTATGTACTTACAAGTTTGGAGTACTGGTACTTAAAGTAAAGCACCCCAGTAACATCAACTCGAGAGCAGATTGAGAAGCTGGTGGAATTATCATGCAGTGGAGGTGAGCATTACCAGAGTCTCTGTGGATTGTATGTTCAAACCATACGATATTACACTGTGATTATCACATTGCCCCTGTGGTAGTTGGTTGGATATACACTCAATATCATTATCCACAAATAGTATGTACACACTTGAGTAGTGTCTAAAAATTTAAAACAATAGTGACTGAATCAGTCGGAATATTCATCGGCAAAAGTGCAAATCGACTATAGGCTGCGCTACGCGCACACGCGCACACGCGCAGCTCATAGCAAGCTTCCCATGGACCCCTGCGCGACGCGCAGCCTATAGTCATTTATAGTCGATTCATAGAGATGTGCGCGTGGGCCTATGGAACTATATACGGCTGCCGGCCAGAGATGGACCTATATGTTATACCAGTACTGTACACCCTATCGCTGCGAGTCTGCATGAGAGCCCGCTGGCGATTGAAAGCCTGCTCTAGACTCTAGAGCCTGCTTGAGAGCCTGCTTGAGAGAGCCACGCTTCGGGAGGAGTAGAGTTCTCCACTGGAAGCCTTTGGCCGATGGCAAACTCTGAGTTTGTGGAAGCTTTGGCTAATAGAAACCTCTAAGCCCGTGGAAGCTTTGGCTAATGGAAGGCTCTAAGTCTGGAAGCGTTGGCTAATGGAAGGCTCTAAGTCTGTGGAAGCTTTGGCTAATAGAAGGCTCTAAGTCTGTAGAAGCTTTGATGCTAACGTTGACGTAGCCAACCTACTGGTGTAAGTGCTTCTGGTACTATGATAACCATCACCGACACCATCACCATCGCCATCATCACCATCGCCATCATCACCATCGCCATCATCACCATCAGCCCCGGCCCAAATGCGCACACATACGCCCACAATCCGTGGGAAGCATGCAGCAGATTCCGTTGGAAAATCTGAGTCGGAGATCTGCTCTCCCCAAGATCCAATTGCCTACCATTCCTACAGAATCTAAGGCTGCAATTGTCAACACCATGGTCGTGAGGCATCGTGAGATTTCGTCTCGGTGGGCGCGCTAAAGATAAGATTCAGACTATGATATCGACCGACGTCATGATTCGGCCGCCCGCCACCCGCCACCCGCTACCCGCCACCTGCCTCACGCCTCCCGGTGCCTGGCGTCTGCAACTCAACAAGTCTCTGGATCGAGCATGTAGGAGCATATTCGGGAGGAGTAGAGTTTTCCACGGGAAGCTTTTGGCCGATGGAAAACTCTGAGTTTGTGGAAGCTTTGGCTAATAGAAGGCTCTAGGTCTGTGGAAGCTTTGGCTAGTAGAAGGCTCTAGGTCTGTGGAAGCTTTGATGCTGACGTTGACGTAGCCAACCTACTTGTCTAAGTACTGCTGGTACTATGATCACTATCACCAACACCATCACTATCGCCATTGCCATTGCCATTGCCATTGCCATCATCTCCATCAGCCCCAGACCGAATGAGCACACATACGCCCACAATCAATGGGAAGCGGGCAGCAGATTCTGCTGGACAATCTGAGTCGGAGATCTGCTCTCCCCAAGTTCGAATTGTCTACCTTTCATGCGGAATCTAAGGCTACAATTGTCAACACCATGACCATGAGGCATCGTGAGATCTTGTCACGGTGGGCACGCTAAAGATGAGGTTCAGACTATGATATCGACCGACGTCATAATTTCATCCACCATACGCCATGCGCCATCGGCCACCCGCCACCCGCCTCCTGGTGCCTGGCTCCTGCAACTCAGCAAGTCTGTGGATCGGGCACCCGGGAGCATACATGGAAGCATATAGTCAAATGAGATCGGGAGTGTCTTGCCTCTTGAGAGTGTACTTGGGAACGTAGAGCCAAGCAGGCTAGGAGTGTGCCATCGAGTGCAATTGAAAGAGTCCTTGAGAGCATGCCCGGGAGTGTACTTGAAAACGTACTCGGAGTGTACTTGGGAGCATCTTGTGAGCTGACTTGGGAGCATATAGTCAAGCAGGCTGGAAGTGTGTCATCGAGTGCAATTGGGAGTGAACTTGAGAGCGTGCTCGAGAGTATGCTTGAGATCGTCTTGAGAGCTTAATTGGGAGCGTTCAGTCAAGCAGGCTGGGAGAGTGCCATCGAGTGCAACTGAGAGTGTCCTTGAGAGCATGCCCGGGAGTGTACATGAGAATGTACTCGGTGTACTTATGAGCGTACTCGGAGTGTACTTGGGAGTGTCTTGCGAGCTTACTTGGGAGAGTATAGTCAAGCAGGCTGGAAGTGTGTCATCGAGTGCAATTGGGAGTTAAGAGCGTGCTCGGGAGTTTGCTTGAGAGCGTCTTGCGAGCTGACTTCGGAGCGTACAGTCAAGCTGGCTGGGAGTGTGCCATCGAGTGCAATTGAGAGCGTCCTTGGGAGCATGCCCGGGAGTGTACTTGGGAGCGTACAGTCAAGAAGGCTGGGAGTGTGCCATCGAGAGCAATTGGGAACGTACAGTCAAGCAGGCTGGGAGTGTGCAATCGAGTGCAATCAGGAGTGTACTTGGAAGCTTGCAATGAAGTGCATCTGGCAGCCTGCTTTCAAGTTTGTTGTATGCAATGTGATGTATAGTATCCAGTGCACAAAATCGCATGCGTATCGTTGTAATCTAGTCAACATGTAGGTCCATAGGACGTTCATAGTGCCACGCGTCAAATATGCTATGAATTACCGGCCCAAAAACAGCTTCTCTATGAGTTACGCGTCGCGTAAGGTCATTTTTCCCGGTGTTCAGGTATAAAAGCATTTGCATTGAACATGACTGGCATTTCACTGAACATTGGCTGGCGATTAGCCAGCATGTACAGTGTACATATAAATTTATTGTTAGTATAGACTCCAATTTGAGATATCTTCCCAGCAGAATTTATATATTGGTATTGTCAGTGTTACTGGTTTGCTTCATACTAAATTAGGGTACTGTCACATGATTGTGTTCTACCAAATAATACTGTACAGACAATACTGAATGCTGGTTGGTGTTATACATACTTTTATAGAGCTGAAATAATTCGATTGCTGAATAAATATAGGATGCAATAATTTCTACAGTTGCCTGTTGAGAGCTACTTAGTGACTCTGTAACAGTACTTGAGGATCTCTGTACATTCCATATGATGATAATAATCACATTGTGAGAACATTATATATTAACGGTGTAGAATGATGGCAATATAATAGAGCAGTACAAATTGCAATCAAAAGATGTATATTCACAGATAAACATTTCGGTTATATATAAATTGTAATGTCAAATATTTGGCATACTGGGATATTTGACCATAAAGAATTACCTAATATAGATTAATCTAAAATGGATGGTAGTAACTGAGTTGTTGACTATGACTAGGAGTGCCACAGAAGAAAAATACTATTAAACTTGGTAACACTGCAGATGTAACAACTTATCGGGTGAGATAGTCCAAAGTGAGTGACTGATATTGAAGTGGTGGATGGAATGTTAAGATCAACAGCTGTTATTCAGAGTAGATCACCATCTCTATCTGTGATCTGTGATAATCACACTGTGGCTCTGAAGCATTCAATGATTTAAATATCGCATATGTTAGGGGTTCTCGCCCAAGCAAGGACAACGGTACTTGCTTATGAGATTACGAGGATGCATACATAATACCATTATTCCTAACACCTATTGTAATGATATCACTATGTCAGTAATATCCTCTTTAGAGGGAGTTCAAATTAGTCACGCAAACACTTCGTTGTTGATTTACGCCTGGATACTATGCGGGACATATATGGTTATTATACACTGCAGTAGATACTTAATATGCAATTAAGAGGACTCTTCACTCCTGACCAGTAACGGACATGGAATAAGTGGGGCACTTTCTATTCGGAGAAAAGTCTAGACCTTATCATGACGTACCTGAGGTAATAATGACATTAGCACTGAGCACCATGCATTGAGTTGTATTGTCTGAATCGCAATATAACCTCATATCTGATAAGAGCTTACACCTCAATATTCGATGTTGGCATAGTATCAGTTGGTTGCTGATTGAATCTATGACACAATTAAATCACTCACTTGCATGAGGCATTTAAGAGGCAATAAGCATTACCAAGCTGATTGGTAGATGTTCCAACTACCGACACGTATGATTGCCTACGTTCATGTGCAGGATAAGCTGATGGTGTGTGATGGATCGCATGATCGTTGTCAGGAGTATAATGCTTTCAAACTACACTTCAAGGTCGTATCATTACTATCGAACGCTAAGGGAGCGCGGCCAAGAGATAACATGATCACACCAAGTCAAGAAACCTGGCTATACAGAGGCAGCGTTGTTCAAAGGAATGGAAACGGACATCATCCACAAGATTGGCTTACAGAGACACCGAAGAAAATCTTCAAATATTATTAAGAATTCTATCTATGAAAATCCTTACAATTACTTCCTTGATACATTTTCGAAACCAGGCAACCTATGTCTGGACAACATCTGACACTATTCTAATACGTTCTGCAGAGAATTGTTGAATGATTTGGAGATCAGCTGTTTCAGTTTGCAAAGCAACATTTAACCGACACATACCGCACGGTTTTTTGTGTCTGCGAACTCGAAAATATTGACTACCTGGGGTTGAGGTATATGAACTCCTGTTAAGTACAATTGGAGGAGTGGGCAGAGGAGTGGCTCCACGAAAAGGATGTTTAATTTTCTTGTACGAGGGAGACAGTCTGTGGAGGTGGGTTGATTTGAGTCGTTTTTGTAGAATGGAACAAGAGGTTGAGTCGTACAATAAGACGAGGAGAGAAAGAGATTTTGAGATAGGTGGTCGTACTTAGATTCCATAAATATTGTATTGATTATTGGGATCTAAACACCCCTGTAACATCGTACATGGTTGTTGATGCAACTATCACTCCTGACGTAGCCACCTTATCACTATTAATAGAAACATCAGACAATATTTGATTGAATGATACAAGTTGATGAAAACAATTCCATTTCCCGGATTGATTTCCTGTTTAACTGTATATTTTGCAACTGGTACACTTACTCTCCTGGCCATGTCGAGTTCCACCTATTGCACTAATTTTACTTCTTAGATTACAACCACTGCTAAAACAGCTCCCTCTAAATATCCTGATTTCGATGCTATGCCTGCATCTACTACATATACTACTCCCTGCATCACTACTCATTCCATTGTATTCCTACTGACCATTACACTATTAGATTGGACCAAATCGGCAGCCATGATAACTATTCTGTTGGGAAAAATATTCTGTGATAGTTAATGTATCCATTCAATGTTGGATATTAATGGCAGAAATATCCTCTGCAGCAGTTGGTAACAGGCTTTAAAAGTTTAGAACTGTCAATGTCACCTGTTAGGATAATGGCAGCAAAGTGCATTGTATTGTGGTGAAATTGCAACCAGTGACAACATAATTTGAAAATTTCAGATGGGAGTGATAGTCACTACAATGAGTAAAGTATATCTCTTATTGTAACACTGGGAGATCCACCCTAAGTTCTAATCAATAAAAGCCCTTAATAACTTCTGGATTAATAAACAGAAGAATGATTAAAGCTTCACTCAGGATGCGTATAGGATTACCACCCAAGGAAACAAGGTAACTTTTCCAATGTCTGCTTCCGAATAATAGTATTGAGTAAAGAGTATCATCTTTAAGCTATTAATGTACTGGAGTACATAATTCGAGAGTATCCTACTCAGAAGATCCTCTGAACCAACACACTGTTGTGGTTGTCCATGGACTCCCTTCAGACTCAACAGTATTGGCCCACCAACCGGCACGTATAACAAGTACTGCCGGTTCTCAAGAGCAACGACTCCAAGTATTGACTTCAATTATAAGAAACAGCGAAGTAGTTTCGCCTCAGCAGAAGGAGTAATGCCGACTCAGGAGTATCCTCAAACCTCCATGTTGTTGGGCTGGTTCTGATGACTCAAGATTATCGTCTTGCTCTCTTCCTGATCAACAACTTGCTTCGACGAAGGTACTAACAATAACCAAGTATAGAAAGTGACGGAGTTTTATCTATGGAATAGAACTGGATAGGAACGTACAACTCTGGACTTCAAGGAGAATCCTCATTGACTTCAATACAGAACTAATTGATAATACACGGGAATAAAGTTTAGGATTAACCTGCAGGACGGGAAGGTCAATAGTTATCCCAAGACAATCTGACCGTAGATTGTATGTTCAATAGAACTGTTATCGATGTCGTTGCTCCATTTAGGTATCGCTGATATATATTAGATGATCCACAGTCTTAACAATCATAAGACTGCCAAAGCCTGTTTCGGAATGCTCATATGTTATTGCCGTTGTCATCCTTGTCCTCTACCATTGATGGTCAAGTTCTAACTCCCAGGAGTATTAACTACGTCATCAAGGTATTAAGCTTGTAATGTGACACTATTGCTATTGGCGATACTTTGTATGAATACAAGCCTATGCAAAGCCAATTATCAAAAAATAGGTTCGTGTAACGAAGATCCAGTGAGAGTGCCCTCTCATATACCCACCAGGTACGTAACGGTTTATTGATTGCGGTAAATGACAAAACCCTTAATTTGACTACACCTTATTGGAGTCAAATATACAGGGTTGTACAACTGAGCTGTATTGCCATATATTGAGCAGATAGCATCCAGCGCCACTCAGGTCATATGAATCGTAAGTCCCATTCGTCCCAGACCAACCAGGTGTGGTCAAAACAAAAATTGATTCATACAAGTCCATTCGGTCGACTGGGCTCCAATATATCAATCACTGGTTATTGACCTATCTCGTAAATGACTCTGCATATCTTGAGACGTTAAAATGGTTTGAGGTTGACGACACCTCATCTCCCCAGGATTAGACCATTGGAGCATAAGAGAGTAGTCGTTTGTTTGGCCTCTAGGAATAAGGTTTCCTCCCGATAAGGAATATCCATTGACAATAGAGATCATATGAACAATAACGACTTAAAGATAATACCTATCTTATTTGCCTTTGGCTTGATTGCTGCCATTAGTCTATTGATATGAAGGTAGGGTAATAGGGATATTACCAATAGGTGAACAAATCCGGAAGGTTGATCCAATTATGGAATTCGAGTGATAATTCATGACTAGGGATTAATTATCCATATTTGGATTATCAAGTGATTCTATATGATCTCAGAAGTATACCTGTAACACCAAAAGCGTAACACTTATGATATGTTTTCTGCAGAAAAGCAAGCATGCACAGTGTGAAGAATGTCCCATCAGCCTGCCAGTATACTATGTGGTGGTATCCAGACAGACTTCTAGATGATTCTACATCATATCATGGATTCTGAGACCATTGACAGCACACTGTACCCATTGTGACAGCACAGGATGATCAGCGATACATTCTTGGTCTATTTTTTTTCCCAATGATCAGAGTAGTCATGGTGGTTGAAATGAAGTCACTGAAGTTCAGTATCATCTTCCGTGATGATCCAGTTTACTCTTATTGCTAATCTGTTGTATCTCATTCTGTCTTTGCTTTTGTAGTCATGTATTAGAGTGAGTTTAGACAAATTGACCAACTTGATCTTAATGAAGGTGGGTTCAAAGGAAGTTATTGTTGAAGTCATTGTGAGATCATGGAGATGGCATATGATGGTGATGAGGTTTAGTGCTGTTTAAGCGGCTGTTGTTATTGTGATGCAGTTGAGGGTTCTGGAGGCACTTTTTGGAGATTGCGAAAGAGATTGTAGGAAGGATCATGAGAATTTAGATAGTGGCGATAGCCGGGCTCATAGCCTTTTGCAATACCAATTCTATGTTCTAAACTACAGGAGCAATCATATGATCTTATATATGGCATTCAGAGCATGCCTTATATGCATACATGCGCACTCTGCTAGTATCCCCAGCTAAGTCTGGAATGACCATCATCATCGTGAGATCATGATCCCCATCAGCCCAGCTGAATCCCCTAAGCCGTACTTACGGAGGTGGTCCATATTTGCAACAGGTATTGTTACGATGTGGAAGGGGAGAACCGTGTGCGTAGACTCTGGTACAGAGAAGAGAGAAGGAGAAAGACTCGAGATATATAAAGGAGGCATCAGCCCCTGCAGCAATGACCGTGTATCAGATCTATAACTTTTCTCCGGCACATGTACACCTGTAACAGGTGTTGTTGAATATGGGGAGAATCGTGTACGTGTATAGACTTAGATACAGCGAGAAGAGAGCAAGAGAAAGACGCGAGTTATATATGAGAGAAGTGTGCACCTTACTACCAGCCCCGCCAGCGGTTAGCTCTATATATACATGCAACAGGTGTAGCTACTTTGAATGATCGATTGGCTTCTTGATTGACAATTCTCTCGAGGCCGCAAAAGCACGTATATGCACAACCTCCCATATGCGTATGCGTTTGCACCAATCTGACACGCATTGCCCTGATTCTGCTACAAGCCATGCATATCCTCATGCAAGCCTCCAACTTCATACAAGCTATTAAACCGAGGCTGAGACTCATGATCCAGGTACATATGCAACACTGTCTCTTACTGTATGGTCTGGGATGATGTCGCTGATATACTGAGTCACCAAGTAGAGTCATACATGTAGACTCATTGCAGATTACTCGCTCGCCACCCGCCACTCCATCATCTCCGCGAGATCTCCAGAATCTTCATGTATACAAAGGCATAGACTCTCCCTTAGATAGTTTAAGAGGTTTTGACTTCACCGTAGAGTGCAACACTGTCTGTTATATGTCCGCTACTAAAGAGTGGCAGCTACTAAAGAGTGGCAAACGGACGCAATTATCGCCACTGTTTGCCCTATGCTTTCTCCTTCTCTATACTCTGTACCTTAGTCTATGCGCATTGTTCTCCGCTTTATATCATAACACTATCGGTTGCTATGAGGCTTAGAATGAGGCCTAGAGAGGTCTTTTAGTCACTAGTTACCCCTGCTTAAATCCTCATTCTTGTCATCCGCCCTCTGCCTGTTACTTTGGATGGTTCGATGACTTGTTGATTGACTGATCTTGAGAGCCGAATGCCCTTATATATACAGACTTGACTCCTATATCCATAGCCACGTCCGTATCCATATCCATATCCGTTTGCCCTGTAAAGTTAGCCGTCCCGTCCGTCCGGGTTCACATAGGACGGCGACACGCCGTCCGTCCGAGGGTATGACCAAAATACGGCGCTGTCCGTCCGAGTCAGGACGGGGACGGACGGAAATGACGGCCGGGGACGCTACTTGCCGTCCCCGGCAGTCATCGGCAGTCCCCGGCCGTCCTTGGCAGATATCCGTGGATAGTGCAATTCGCAAGTAGTAAAAGGAGTTAAATTATACAAAATCTCAAATTTACCTACACTATTTACAGTGAACTTTATCCATTACCGTTGGTTCACTCATATCAAACCATATAGAACATCTAAATACTTAATATCGGCTAGCATTGTGGATGTCGGCCGTCGGACGGGACGATTAACATCACTGCGTTTGCATATCCGTTTACACTGATATAAGCCGTTCTCCTTAATCCTGGTAAAGGCTATCCATATCCTCATACGATACACCAACTGCTTACGAGCCAGCAAACGAACCTGAGACTCACGATTCAGGTACACATACATCACCATCACTCTCCACTCGCCATTCCGATCACCACTCTTGCCGGCTTCCGGAGACCGACAGAAACTCCTGACTCTCATTGTATATATGGCATAAGTCCTACCTTTAGATAGATCAAGAGACCTCATCAGTACCTCACAATTCAACATGGATTGTTACTTTGGATTCTGGAAAGACTTGTTGATTGACTGTTCTTCTCGAGGTTGGAAGGCCCGTATATATACCAAGTTGACTCCTATATCCATATCCACATCCGTGTCCGTATCATATCCGTTTGCATCTCCGTTTGCACTGATATGAGCCGCTCTCCTGAGGCATATCCTCATACACCAACTGCATATCAAATGGACCTGAGGCTGAGGCTCACGATGCAGGTACACATGCAACATGGATCTCAAATAACCTACCGAGTGACTGTGGTGCATCTTGGGATTAATCGATGGTTGTTGTAAAACGTCCCCCCCCCCCCGGGCAAGTACAACTGTTTATATAAGGACCTTTAATCATCCAGCAGGGAATCATACTGCAATCTCTTATTGGATACACTGATAGACTGTTCTTCGGAGCTCTTGGAGCTCAGCGGTGGATCACGGATTGGAGTACTCGGTGAGTTGCTCACAAGCGAGACTTGATTCCCTATCTCGCGTGGTGTTCGTAGATAGAAAACTTCAAATTATAGTACTCCAATATTTCACCAACGTACACCCTACACTGGCAGCGACAAATGTGTGGCTATGAATCCACGAAGCACTATTTTAAAGGAGCCAATCACATAATCATGATATAGGGGAGCTCCGCCATCTAGCCGGCTAGCCCGGAGGCGGAGGGGATATCAGGTCCTGTCATACTCTAGTAAGAGTGCATACAGTATGAATAAACAACAACAACAATCATGATATAGTTCACTATAATATAACAACTAGCGATTACATTCTGTAAGACAAGGCTATCTCTAGACCGCCCCACCTTCCTTTTCTGCTTTAATATCCATACTGAACATAATTCTTAGTTCATATATTCGTTGGTACAGTATATATTAATACCATTTTCTTCTGTTATAGAATCCTTCGGCTTCACCAGAATAGTAACGACGGTAGCTCGTGCGTTGTTGTCCAGCTTGACATTAATCTCTAGGGTTTGTGGCTTCACATTGACAGTGTTCAGGTCGACGTCTGGTGCATGCCATAACACAAGATCAAACGTCTTGCCAATGTCCTGTTCAATTTTAAGCCATGGATATTGATCCTTTCCAAACTTGACATTGATATGTTCCGAATGCAGATTTTTTGCCGGTCTTATCCTTGTCCCTGCGCGTTTCCTGCAAGGTATTAGGCGAGGTAATAGGATGGTTGGGAAGTGCAAGTTACCCATCTTTGCGTGATGATGACTTCACGGTACATGTCATTGGTTTTCGAGTCGTGTAGCGGTTCATTGTCCTGATCTTCACCTGTCTGGTCATTCATGTGCATGAAGGCCTCAGCCCACAGGGAGTCCCTAGGAGCGCTATCGCGGCTGACACCGTCGTCACGGTACATTCTGTACTCCTATTCGGAGAATAAGGATTCTAATATTAATAGTATTAGGATTAAAAATGACACTTACATTGTTTTGGCCAAGGTAAATATGAATTCAGATGGGATTCATTTCGCCGTCCTCCTGGCGGTTAGAGATACACTAACGCAGAGGTATCTGCGGAATGATTCCTCCTGCCTTCCGGTCAACCAGCGCTTCGGTACCCGCAGGAGATATCTAGGGGCGGCAACGTATCTTCGCGCACAAACATTGGTGTGATATACGGGATATGCTTGGGATCATTGTTGATGCTCCTATCCCAGTCGTTAAACGTTGTGCCGCCATCACAAGACTTTGAGAGCTTCTGTCTCAGATATGTCTGATCTAAGCTAGCGCGCAGGTTGAAGACATACCAGTTATCCGGCTGCGGAATATAGCAGTTTCGCGTGCCGTAATCGCGCCTTACGCCATCGGCGTAGCTGCCCCAGCGCGCCTTTTGTCGGTCCATAATGGGACATACGAGTAGATCGTCCCGCACTATGTATTCGTCGGCTAGATAACTGCTCGCGTCGGCGAAGAGACTCATCGATGGTATCTGTGACCGCCTGGCTACTGTCAGTATTGAGTTAACATGGAAAACCTATAGCCTACAAGGGCCCAGGCAATGGGAAGACTAGTGATCATATTTTCGAACATTGCATCGCAAAACAGTTGCATAAGGGTGTATCGTAGTTCGACATAATATTGGCAGACTGGTTTGACGGCAAGATAGATGAAATCTTGACTCGACAGCGTGTATACATTCTTCCGGTAATGGTCTTCGTAGATAAACGGTTCCTATTTATAATTGAATGTTAGCCGGTGTATTCATGCTGCGGTCAGAAGTGATGTTGAAGACTCACCTGAAACCACTTCTTCCCTGGTTTGCCATGATAATAGTTGCTATCAGGCAGTTTAGCAAAAAAAGAAACCGTAAAATGAAAATACTGCAACGATATCATACCGAAACCAAGGCAACAAGAAGTAAGCGAAGTACCAACGTACAAGAAGTTCCGGATCGGCATACTGTTTTGTCATCAGCCTCGGGCATGAAACCTCCCACATCAGCCCATGTTATGGAAACACCGGAAGACCCGACGCCAAGACCTGTGCTACTGAGATTTTGAAATGATCCCACGTGGAGGCATTGTCGCCCGTCCAAAGACCCACGTAGCGGTGCATACCGGCAATGCTGCCTCGGCCAATGATGAAGTTTCGTTTGCCGGCGCGCTTGGAAAGCGAATTTAACCCCCTGTTCGCCTTGTGCAAATTATAACTGTACAAAGACCAGATTTCAATGGTGGCCTTTTTGGTATATTGTGTGGGCTCGCGGCTCCAGGCATCGGAGTTGATCATCAAACGGAAACGGAAGCTATATGGTGTTAGTGTTATTCTATATCTGTGAATTCTATTGAGGGAGAGTTGCGACACCTACCCTTTCATATCACCGTAGTTCGGTGCAATGCACGGGGAAGTCATAGCTCGCCAGACGAATTCTAGTCCATTTTCGAAACGATCTTCGTACTGCTTGCCCCACCATTCCCTTACATCCTCTCTATTTAGATCAGGGTAGTAGCCCGCCTGTTTGCAGATTACGATTTTGCCATCTGCTAAAGAATGTTGGAACTTACTGTTCCATATCCATCTCCATAAAAGACACCGCCATGGTACTCCAATCCCTTGTCATAGCAATCCTCAAATTTACTAAATTACAATTAATATGACTCGTGTTCCTGGCGCCAGGAAGTTGGACTGCTAATGCCAATCTGGGAAACTGTTCTTCTCTCTTGCAAGCTTCTGAATGGTTTCGGTCGAAGGATTCATTCGTTCTCTTTACCGTTTTCGTATTTAATGTAACGAACGTCAGAAGCACTGGTAGAAATCGTTGTCTTTCCGTATACGTATGTTCTTAACGAAGTAGCTACCCGACAGATTAGCTTTGCATCAACTGTAGTCAATAACTTGTATTTCAAGATTCCCACCAATTATCCAGACCTGTCTGTAATGTCGCGTAATTTCCGTTCGCAAGATGCTTCTTATTAATGACGGGAGTGATGTTAGTACTGCATTTGATACCCATCTCCCGGAGCTTCGTGTACATGTCTTTCACATCCGTGTTGACTAGGGATTTGGCCCGGTGGCTTACGGCCCCCATTGGCCTCGCCTGCCCCCACCAGCCTCGCCTGCCCCCACCAGCCTCGCTTGCCCCCACCAGCCTCGCTTGCCCCCATCGGCCTCGCCTGCCCCCATGGCGAGGAGGAGGGTTCGGCACTGGTACTCGGCATTGGGCTCCGGCTTTGGCAGTCGGCATTGGGTTTTCCTTCTCTCTCTTTTCATATATAAGTCCATAGTTTTTCTTCTCTTTGGATCGACAGACAATTGAGCTTCTTCATCCTTTCTCTTTTGCTTTCAACAATCCGGGACTTTCTGCGGCGATGTAGTGAATGTTCGGTACTCATTCTGCAGGTCGACATCAATACGGATTCCATCCAAAGGGAATCTAGCGATCTGGTACTGTGTAGCCCTGTTCAAGACCTTCTGTTGGGTATCGTAACCGTAACTTTCACCCTACTTTTTATACAACAGTCCCCTGGAACAAAAGAAGAAACATCTACGGGGTTCAGAGGGGGACACTAACATCCTTGGTGAGGACCTAAGATGTATCTGGGCTTCAGCCTCGGTCTTCCGATCATCAAGGTGTATTTCTGAATAACTTCAGGAATGTCGTCACCAGTGATTACATAGTAGTGCAGGCGCCGAATCGTGTGCCGGTACGTATTTCACACCATTATTCTTCCCAAAATCAATACAGATCTGCGAGTAGTTGTCGATGAAAGTGGCCGTCTTGGAATTCGTGTTTTGGTGGGTATTGAGTTCAATCCAGAACGGCTATGAGTGGTACAGTGGCTCGCGCTCGTCCAGTGGCCCGTTTCCGTAGACTCCCTTGTACTCCATGTTGTCATAATCTACGTTGGTAGTCAGTGGATATGTGAACTCGATTCGACGAAAGTGTATAATAATGACCGAAATAATTCATGAATGTGGAGCTTTTGAGCAGCGACTTTCCGCCCTGTTCACCGAAACCTAACGAGGCTTGTCATTCATATATTCAGAGTTCGTTTGGAGTGTACCGACCGATATACTTCGACTCGCCTGGCTTTTTGATAGTTAAATATGCGCCGTAGTATCACCGAACGTCTTCCATCGAAACGGCCTTGCTAGAGTCTCCCAGATGATTCGCTCGAGCGTTTTAGGAACATCTGGCGGCTTTCCCTGCAGCCGCGCAATCGTCTCATCTTCTTCTTTGTTAGCATGCTCCAACTAGCGAGTCACGATTATATGTCATGGTGCCCTCTCAATGTACAATTTGACAATCTCAGTACCATTAATGTCGGCGCCATTACCCTGCTTGGTAGGATACAGCGCCGAGTGCATGCTATAATGTGGTCTAGAGTCTTCCTCCTTCGAAAGCCTAACGGCCCAGAAGATCTTTTCATACTTGTCGTCCAAGAAGGTACGCAGGTCCGACAGAGTGTCGCATATGATTGTCCGCCTGAGAGTTAAGGTTAGTCTACAAAATCCACAACTGCGCACAAACGCTCATGAGTTTCAGTGCTGGTAGCCATTTGGCTATTTGTTGATTGTGTTGAATTGAATCTTCCACGCCTTTGGGCGAATGAATGGGATCAGTAGCAGTGTGTCATCGTCGAAGGAAGACATGGCGCCCGCTTCAGTAATTTTTAGGTGTTTCGTATCCTTCCGTTCCTTAATCAGGTACGGCGTATTGAAACTAGCTTTATCACGGAAGAATCGTTCGGCCTTCATGAAGGTGTAAGCGTCATGCAATGGATTATTGATCTAGTAACTGTCCTCGGGTGTACCTGCGCCCTCATTTTCAGGCTGGAGCGACGTCTTAGTGGTGTCAAGAAACTGGAAAACTTGCTGGACACCAGAACTAGGAATGAGAAGTTAAAACTGGCTGAATTGGGGTTCTGAGTATGCTGTCTAGATTCGTGTTGTTAGACGGTAATCCTTAAATAATGTTCCCGACTGTAATTGCCTATGAATTGAATGGCACCTCCACTACTATCTCCATGACGGTCCTCTCGGGACGGTTAGCAATCAAGAAATCTTCGTTTGTACTACAGACTGGAAAAAAGCACGTACATTAGCCATATCGTGCATTAGTCATTTGGAGCCTCATTTGAGAAGTGTCTACCATCGCCGCTTGATAGCGTCCGGCTCGAAGATGCCCGATGCCATAGACAGTAATCCTGCGCCGACGTCACTAACTATCAAATAGATCGGCCTGGGCTTCCACCCCACAGCCATGCATACGAATTGGGCCGTGAATGATCATAACTTACGCAATTAATGAGCCATCGGGAGGCATTATTGGCAGAAGCAGTCCGAATGCCAACTAATGTGTCCTGACACTCGCCTAACCTTGGCACTCAGGATCCACGCATGGCGGCTTCTAGTCCACGCTAGACCAAGACTATGGTCCTATAGGAAGTCTTGCGAGGCTAGGTTGGGGAGCTATATGGGATGTTTCATGCATGATAAAGAATTTCGAGAGATTGAGGCGACACTGTACTGCAAATATGTCATATTAGGAATGGCGAGGCAGTTGGGAACTATTGGGTTGATTTCGGTAGTGCGGGGAACAGGTATTTTTGGAATTATTTTCAGCCCTGTGAACCAGCATGTGCATGTTACAGGGAGCGGTAAACAATGCCGGGGGTAAATGTCGAATAACTATTGGTTATGAGAAAGACAAGTTCGACAGCAGTGTGTGCCTAGACGCGGAAGTGATAAGCTGCATGCAGCAGGGCGGCAAATGAAAATTTGTTCGCCAGAGAATAATAAGAAAGCAGTTCTGATGTACTTGTTACTGAGGTTTGGAGTAAATATAGCATAAATTACCAGTGTGTATCTCCGGTGGGTAACGCTGCAGCGTGGGACTTCAAAAGTGCACATGCTGTTTATACTCCAGACCAGAGTTTTCACCAGTCTGGACGGATCCAATCTCGAGCATGGACCAATTTTCTAGTCAGTTCACGGAGAATGTCAGTCGGCGGAGCAACCGGTCAATTCACGGAGTCCCACCTTCCGTGAATGAACCGGTCAGATCACGGATCTGTGAACTGACCAGTGTTAATTATGCTCATACAAAATTGACACTTACTCTGATCGCAAAGTTATGTATACACAAAATATGCACAATTCATTGCTCTTTTACGTCCTGGTCTCCAATTTATTATATCTCTACTATTGATAGAATCGTTGTGGAAAAACATCGATTTTCGGCGATTTTTGAGTGTATTTTTAAAGCTGCTCTATCAATTTTAAAGATATCGTAAATCAAAGACCGGGAATTGAAAGAGCGATGTATTGTACATGTTACATATATACAGCTCTTGGTGATTGGACAAATACTCGCAGACTTAATTAGACCAAGCTTTTGTCATTTTTCTCATTGCCGCCATGGCTCCACGAAGTGACTGGTCAGTTCACGGAGTTGTTGTAGACTCCATGAAGTGACCGGTCAGTTCATGGAGCCCAGTTACTCCGCGGGTTGACTAGTCACTCCGCGGACTGACATCCTCCGTGAACTGACTAGAACAACCAATATAGTCCAGTCAAACGAAATTTTTTACTGGACTGGATCGCATTTTTCAGGTCTTGCACTGGACGGTCCTGATCTGGACTATTCTATGCAACATCATGACTTCGCTTTGAATTCACCGCCGAGCATTCTAGAAAAATATTTTATATAACCCTGCCCGACACCCACAAACGCCTACGCCGAGCCCGTAAATACCACCCTATGCATGTTCTTGTAACGTTTCCTCGCAGTTAAGCCGAATCTTGGCACCGTTCATTCCGCCCAGAATAGCCGCAAATTCGTACCAAGCTAAGCATGCGGTCTGTACCAACCGGTTCTCAGTACAAGAAAATTTCGCACCAGACTGATCTAAAGCGGGGCATTCTCGGTCTAGACTGGTCTACTCCCGGACGGGTGCAAGCATTGCTCCAAGCCCCAGAAACGAGTGTTTTGGTTCTTTCGCAAATCAACTATAACCACTGCTGCCTACACCAACGTGGGGGTAAGATGATATCATGACCAGAGTCTGTGGCGAGACAGGGCGGCGGCGTCTCTAAAACGGCCACAGGCCAATAAGAGCACCTGTTAATGTATACAAATGAGTAGCTATCTTTGATAACGCACTGTAGACTTCGCGGGATTGTCAAAGGCCCGCATGACGGAATATTCATCGTATTGACAACGATTCAAACATCTGAGGGGTTCGGCCATGGCACGCTGGGTCCTCCAACGAAACGGCGGGAGTCGTAGGCCTAGTTTAAACACCTTCAAATAGTGTCATTAGCATAGCGGCGTCATAACTCCATCTAAATTCAATTTTCTCTCTCTTCACCACCTCCAGCAACACCCATCACTATGTCGCAGAAACCTATCCTCATCCCAGAGTTTGGTCAGCATGTCATTGAAGGTGACCGAAAAGACGGCTATTGGGTCGAAACATTCCACTTTGATAAACCGGACCTTGCACCAGGAATAATAACGTATGTGGAAGCATATTACAAGCATTGGGAATATGCCACTGATGCACTTTCAGATCTGGTCTCGTATCGGGTCTGATTGAATTTTTGGAGAACCCAGTTGCCCAGGCCGATCCTGGAGAGTTGCCAAATCCTGAGACAAGTAAGGACCCTTTGGACACCTGCTGCCTAAGCTCCTACGTACTGTCTGTTGATATGCGATCAGCCTGGAAGAAGTATGAGATCGGAAAGTTCGATTCGCCTGTTGCGGTCGTAGCGGTCGATATCACTAGAAACGGTCGGATGGACCTTGTCATCTGTCACGATTACGGCCCCTTCATGCTCGAGTGCAACCCTGACGGAGGTATCGTCAGCTGGCTGGAAAACCCAGGGAGGGATGACCTCGACAAGGGTCATTGGACGGAAAGGTTCATCGGGAGATGGCCGGCGATGCACAGAATGAAAGCTGGGTACTTTACTCAAAAGTATGACCATTTGGCAGCTCCGTCCGAGTTCAATTGATGATGAATGTTGATTAGAACGTTTCTCGAAATCATTGCTGCTTCGGTCGTGTATGGGCCACATGACAAGGCGAGCCTACTCACGTCTCAATTGCTTATGAACAGACTAACTCTATGTGACAGCTTAGACCACTCCTATCCCAATCATCAGGTTTCAAGCTCCCGATTCGAGAAGGATTCGTGACGCGCAAGTCCCCTGAAGTTACATAAGTCGTGAGCCGAATCTAACTTTTCTTCAGGGTAGAATGGCATCGAGATGTGGTCGACAATAAAAATTTCACTGTTATTCATGAAATTACATCTCGAAAGTACGTTCTAATCCTAACCCTAACCCATTCACGCGTTGTCAGTCTAGCAGTTTCTAATCGTATAGGTTTGACGGCCCTGATGGACTCGACTCCATGCTCATTGCCTCGCGAGAAGGGACGACGAGACTTTACTTCGAGGATAACATATGGAAGAGAGATTTGATAGGCATTGGCGAGCCTAAAGGTCCTCGACAGTCCAGTAGTTCGGAGTCTCCAGGCTCGGGCGATCATTGGGGAACGGGTTGCCTCGACGCGGGTAAGATCGGAGATGATCCTTTTGCGTATATCGCCACATTGGATCCCTTCCACGGCACAACAGCCTGCGTGTACACAAAGACGAACCGCGGGATAAAGGGAAATCAGTGGAAACGGCATGTGCTTGATGTCTACGGCACACCGAATCAGTTGAAGCACACAGGGGACGGTCCAGGGCATTACATTGTCTGTGCCGACTTTGATGGTTAGTTATATTACAAAGCCCAGTATTATACAACTGCTTACCAGCCTGCCATAAAAGGTGATGGTGATGATGAATTCCTTTTGGCATTGTTTGGGTCTCTAGACCGTGACAAGGACGGAAACTCCATTGATGTATGCCCTGTTGAGTGATGTCTGTACTCCCACATTTCCCTAACCTATACCTACAGCCAAAAGAAGGTCCCAATCCTAACAAGGTACGTTTCATGGACCATACATTGAACGCTTGAATGACAAGGCACCCCAGGGTATCATGTACTACAAGGCAATCGACCTTGAAAAGGGAGTGTGGGTGAAATTCAAGATTGCCGAGATATCATCAGCACGTATCGCACTTGGGTAAATTTCTATATATCCTTCCTTGCAAGTTAACGGACCTCGGTTGCTAAATGTTCGTCAGTGACTTTGCCAGGAAGGGTAGGATCGACTTCGCATCCATGTCCTACAACGTAGCCAGATACTATGTCGAACCCAACCCTAAGGTCACAATTCACTTGAACAACTTTGCGCCTTCAGTTTCGGCGACGGACATCAAGTCGGCAATTACCCCGACCGTCTGGTCCGGCGAGGGTTTGGTCTACCTTCCTTATCCTGCAACTGTCCATGACCACCTGTCCCAGCCCCTCATCGAAGTCGCGAACTACGCCATCTACATTGACGTACTGCCTCCCGGGAGCACTTTTGCTATCAAAAAACAGGAGGAGGGCATCAAGGTGCTCTATGGGTCTATATCAGACTGCAAGGGAAAGCGCGAACCATACACCGTACCATCCTTCACAAAAGCCCTCTGCACGAGTGAAGACGGATGCATAACCGCAGACGAGAAGACCGGCAGTATCGTGCTCCGTTTCATCCCCGTCTGCGAAGGCGACGAAACATGGAAACAAGCCATCGACGTGCCCGTCAATGCCAAATTTGATGTTTCAAAACACGGCGTCACACTAGAACCTCTCAAGTTTACCAAAGTAGATCAGCTTTGGTGGGGTAAAGGAGATATTTTCAAAGAAAAGGACTTTTATAACATGACCGGCTTCTCCTTCCGCTTGGAAGACCAGACAAGGCTTGCCCATCTACAATTCTGGACGGCAGGTATGTTCTCACTACCCGCGTAGATCCGTCTGATATCAATGCTGATTGTATTCATTCCTACAGGTGAGGGTGTGAACTGCGGTGTTCACAACCACAGCGATGCGATGTTCGAAGAGATACACGTGTGTCTATCGCCCGGCACCAAGAACGGCGGAATGTACCGCCTCAAAGATGAGCACGTTGGCAAGACACCTGACGAGCTAAATAACTTGGGCGCGGATGCTTTTGATATCCTGGTGCTAGGTCGACTCGACGAGCATGGCGGTATGTGGAAAAGGGATACGTATGGCAAAGCTGAACGTACGGCTGATGGCGTCGTTGTATACCCATACCATAAGTGGCAGGGCGGAGATACCGATGGTATTGATATTTGGGCGGCTATCGAGTTTAATCCAGATCTGAATGTGTAGGCAATTTTTTTATTGTCATCGTCGTAAGCAGCTACTACTATCGGGGGATTACATTCATTTACTTTCTACATTCTAGTAACTGACGAATTTCAACGTTCTTTACCTGCGAATGTTAGAAAAAATTTTGACCCATACTTTCTGATTCTTTCCAAATCGAGCCTATGCTTTCCCGAGGTTTCACCTATTCGTAGTAAGCTTCACTAGCTGTGGAGAGGTATAGGTAACAAGATACATAAATGCTATTTTGTTTGCTTCATACTGCCGAGCATGCATTTTGTGTCATCCAACCCAGACAAAAACATTGCCGGCTCTCACTCACAAAGCTATGTGATCATTGAATAAAACACCGAAAGAAAAAACTCATTCTTTGCATAGCTCTCTGTCAAACGTCAGCAGGCAGGCTAGGCTTTTGTATTGATGCCCGCTAGTCTCGGAACACTGGCGAGCCCCTCCGAGACTAGGCCTCCGCTCAAGGCAGCCTTGACAAATCAGGTTTATCCTATAGAGTTTAAGAGCATCCGTCGCGAAAGTCAATTGAGTTGGATAAGTGCACTGATTTCGTTGAGATTATCAACTTGAGTACACTTAGTACCAAGTTGCTAGTCTCAACATAATTTAGACTATGGTAGTGTTGCAGAACGCACAAAATTGCTACCAGTTACATGCATGACGGCATATGAGAGTGCGGCTCTATGGAAGCCGCCCCCAATTGAAACAAGGATCGACTAATCGATATCACAGATAAGATATGATCGACGCTTCGCTCAGCCTCCTAAACAATTAGCCGCCACGCCACCGCTTCACTTCGCCTCACCACGTCGCCATCATGTAAATGAGTACTCCACCGACACATCCTACTCCAGAATCCCAGCTTCGTACCAAGACACCACAGAAGGGGCAATCCCGAGATGCGCGCGTTACCGCGTACCGTTCGTCCAGGTCTCTGACCTCATCGTCGTATTACGACTCCAAAGCAACTACAGTTCGCTGCGATTCGAATGTTGTAGATAAACATGCAAAGAATTTAGCAGCCAAACGCACACAGAAGACCGATATGTACGCTAGCAGCTCATGCAAGATCCCCAAAATCGGCCAAGGATCTGGCCTGGGTAAAGAGCCTTTCGGCACTGATACCGACGTCCGCAACAGTATACACTCCCGACCTATTGTTTCACTAGTCACACAGGATGTTCGGATATACACAACTTACACGCAGCTTCTGTCCGCCTTACGTGATGCTATCAAAAGTTCGTTCCCGCAGCCATGAGCCTGTATATTTCGTTGACTTCTTAGGCCACCAGTATCTCTACGATATCCACCATGTCCTCCACTGGGATGTATCCGTCAACAGTGTTCTTCTCTACAACGATGGTACTTCCCACGGAATTCTACTTGACCTCGATCTCGCCGGTTTCACCAGCCCTATCCCTCCGAACATCCACGGTCATGTTCCCAGAGGGACTTTTGACTTTCTGTCCATCGGTCTCCTCCAGGGCGAGTCCCACTCACCTGAACACGATCGTGAATCCTTCTTCTATGTCCCTTGGTATCTGGGTATATACTACACGGAAGCACAAACGGTTGCTGGAGTCTTCGAGACCCGCCACCGAAGCACACCGTCTTTACCCCCATGCCTACCTATCCTGTGCACATTCGAACTGTTGGGAATTGCAAGAAATACTGGCTCTCTTTAAAGCCTTCGATAGAGATGTCTACCCAACTATCGACGAGGATTTCCGCAAGTATTTGGGAGCTACTCTGGCAAGGTGGACGTGTGTGCTGTTTCCGCCGCCGCCGGCAGTGCTGGTTGATATATGGTTGAGGAGGATCAATCAACCGATGCGAGAGGCACCGGAGTTCTAGGAAAAACCAGTGGGATTGCTGTATGATGATGTTATGGAGGTTTTGGAAACGGGAATCAAGGAGTTGGAAGGGAATTGAAGGCACTGTAAGTAAGATATTCGAAAAAAATGATCCCGGTGGTCTGGAGGTTGTTTTTTTTTTGAATTGTCGTTCAGGGTGTAAGCCATGAATCTTTATTTCTTCGGTTCTTGCTCGGTTCATCGCTCGTGGTGTTCTAAGGTTGTTGTTGTGCTGTGAGCACTGAGCAAGAAGAACTGCAATTCAGGCTCCTCTTCATTTTCCTTCTGTACCAACAGCTCACGCTGTCCTTTCTACAATTTTCTTCATGCTGACATGTATATCTCCAATCCCTCCACAACTTTGTGCTGTCATAAGCTACGGTCAGTACATATCGGCATCCATTTCTACATCTTATAAGACTCGACAAATGGAGGGTTACTGTAACCTGGACAGTATACAATTTACCATTCCTAGACCTTTTGGGGGTTTCCGATGGGATTTATGATACAAACGCCGAGTACTGAATGGGAAAAATGAGCCAACTAAGTTCGGTGGCCGAACAATTGGGTGGGCGCAACCAGCTGCAGAGTCTCAGAATGGCGAAAATAGCTCTTGCTGAACAGGAGGGGGACTTAATAAAGCTAGTTGATCCCGATTCCCGACGGTTTGGATGCTTTACTCATCAATGGGACTCGCGCTACCGGGTTACATCAGGCAATATTTTTTGGCTAGCAAGGTCCAAATTTTGCGATTATAGGGAACGGACACTTCCACTAAGAGAAAAGTGAAGGAGAGAAGTCGAGATATTTAAGAGAGTCCTGTGCCTTATACTTTCTGAATGTCTTGTATCAGCCGCGCTTACAGTCATCTCGGGTCAGGTCTATATATCGATCTGCAACACCAAATATTGAAACATATGATACCGATGAAGTCTCTGAATCTATCTGAAATTAGAACACATGTCTTATATACAGTGAGAATCGGATACACCGTCGAAGGTGGACGCAGTGGTGATCGGAGTGGTGATGCGAATAGCAAGGGTTGAAATAGTGATGCTGGAGAAGCTTGATTGTGTACTATCGAACAGGGCTACAAGGCCATATATACATGGCCATACAAGCGCGAATGCGTACATACTCATCTATGTATAGATCCGGCTGAATAGCATCACCGAGACGGCAATCTCCCAGCCATCTCCCAGCCATCTGCCAGCCTCCCATACGAGCCATCATCTCCAGCCATACAAAGGCTGAGATCTATTTATCAGTGATGTCAACGGTTCGATGATGAACCAGTTCGGACCGGCAGTTCGCGGTGCGGTTCGACTCCAGTTCGGGCTAGTGAACTGCACCACTTGAACCGGTTCACAATGGGAGAGAGACTGGTTCGGAACTGGTTCGAACCGGTTCGTGGGTATTAGTAATAAGATGACTCAAGGACTAGAATGAGATCGCCGATACAATGGAGTCATCATTAGACTCATACTTGTAGACTCATATACAATTACTCATTCGCCACCCCTTCAACTCCATTAAATTTCAGACTCTCTATGAATATGATGTTATGGATGATATTCATTGATTGAGTAATACACATTACACTTGGTCTTTACCAAAGAAGGCAACAAGTGCCATGTCAAAATCGTGAATGAGTCAACATCTATGAGTATTCAATGACTCCTGTGCATCCGTAATCTTCTCATCATTCATTGAGTAATTGTACTTGCCACTGTCCATGTGCCATTTCGAATCAGCTCTGCACCAGTTTTACATGACCAGATTGGCTTGGTAATTCGTCAGGTGTAAAAAGTAAAGTAAATATAAAAATCTCTAATCTGGACTTCTGAGAGACCATCAATTGAACAACAGCACAATGCCTCAACATCCATAGGTTAGTATAGCATCCAATCCTTTCAATGATGACCCCTTTATTCAGTTGAAACCTTCACAACCCCCAATCCAGTTTCCTAAGCGGCCCGGCCTCCATTCTGAAAGCCTGCGCTAAGGGCGGCGGTAAGGGCGGCCCGGCCCGGCCTGGGTCGGAAGCCGCCTGGCCGGCCGGCCGGCGCACATGATTTAAAAAGCCTGCATCGGCCTGCATAAGCCTTGGTCTTGTTGATGAATGGAATGCGGCAATGGCAGGGCTACGATGATTGAGTTGAATATGGTTATGTTTCGTACTTTTGAGACTTTCTTAGTAAAGGCTGCAAAGAATCTTTCGAACAAAATATTCTGTTTAGGCTTAGTCCGCCTAGAAAAGCCGCCTGGCCGCCAAGAAAAAGCCGCCAGGCCGGCCCCAGAATTGGGCCTGCAGATCGGCCGCCCGGCCGCCAAGAAAAGCCGCCCGGCCGCCAAGAAAAAGCCTGCAGGCCTGGCCCTCATTTAAAAGCCGCCGCTAAGGGTGGCCTGGCCGCTTAGCAACACTGTCCCAATCTCAGTATCTGATACTGCGAATTCTGATGATTTATGACTTGGTGAGACATCTGAATTGTCAAGCTATACTGGTTCGGGCAGCTTCATTAAACCATATCTTCTATCACCGGGACCGGAGTCCCAGAGGACGTACGTACAAGATACATCAACCCGATTCGGTTGATCCTCAGATTATCATATTTCAAGACATATTAGTGGTTGTAACTTAATGTGTATCATTCCCCACCATGGTCAGGTCACTGGTATTGATTGTACATGAAAGTGAAAACGTAGATATTGTAAATTAATTATAATCCAGGCTTAACATCGGATCGAATTGGGCTTCAACTGGCAAGGTGAATCAAGAGAGTGGATGTACCAGAAATGCACGGAAACACAGTATGAAGAAGGATTCACCGCAGTATCTTGATGTTAACAAGTATCAAAATACCAGTACATTATGTTTATCTACTTCCCAATTAGGAATGAGCTTTGCTCAAGCTGTTCAGCTCAGAGAGTGTGACATCTATATCTTTTCCTTTGATACTGACAATGATGTGTTCCTGGAAGGGGTTGTACAGAACAACCTTCCGTTGTCTTTGTGTGAAAATGAAAATTCTAAGCTTTGCAGAGTAATTGACTAAGGACTGGATATTGTCTCAATTTCACAACACTGGCTGGACAATGATTATCAAGTCATTCCAAACTTTCAGATTGCAACTTGGTACATTACCTGAGCAGTCAGAAACTAAGACCCATCTTTCTCTGCCTGGCTGCACAGCACCACAACACACATATGCCGATAAGGGAATTTTTCCTTAGTTCACAACTACTTCAGGGTTAAAACTCCATCCAGGAAATAGCCAACAGTTCATCAATGGTGTACATACAGGAGAAAATAATGCTCCGATTAGTCAAGCAGTATTAATCCCATAAGTTAATAGCCAAACTATAGTATGACATTGTAAAGAACAGTTATACTAATACAAATCAATGTTGGTATAGCATTGAACACAAGTTGGAATACATTCAATTGGATAATGCTACTAATAATGACATACTCGTTCAGACAATGGCAAAACATGATCTTATGCTTGGCCCTGCTTTTGGAGAGGATCCCAGCCAACTGAGAGTTGTTGGCCATGAGATCGGCCTTAGTGTTAAATCATTTTGGTTTGTAAGGAGGATCGAAGACTGCCTCCAGAAACCGTTGTAGTCACTCAAGATACTATGCATGAAGGGAAAATACTGGGATCATGGGGCAAGGCAAACGACATTTCTATCTATCATATAGCATCTCCCCAAAGACATCAGGAATTGGAATGACTCGGAGCAACAAATCCTCGGCAGGATGACACTGCAACAGGATGGAATTCTGAATACACTATAATTTAGAGTCTGGTGCCTAGCCATAATGCTGTGGATGTTTTCACCTTCCCTCCTACGGATCTAGCTTCTGAAACATTGACTACTAATAACTGGACACAACTGGGTGATGCAATTACAGTAATGAAGCCATTCTACATGGCAACCATCCACATGGAGTATAGCAACATCTGTCTTCATCTGATGATTATCAGATGCGATTATCGAGGAGGAATGTACTGCAGCAGCTTCGAAATGAATCGTTAATCTGCAGAAACACAAGTTGCACCTGCTGTGCATGTAGATAGAGTGGCACTGGCCAAACACTCTCGAATGTTGGAAAGAATCCTTTTATATCTGGCCGCGGTTGCTCCACCCATACAGATAGATGGGAATACTTCCAAACAATAGTTGAAACTGGTGATCTAACCCCCGATGATCTCCAATTGACGAGAACTGCAGTTCTGCTGTTGTGGCATGAGTTGTATAAGTAGTCACCCACAAGTCCCAATAGTGGCGGCCCTCATTCAGTTCCCAGTAATACAATCAATGAATGGTGGGCAATAAAACTGCTACATGCAATGCGTACATTATTATCAGTTTGTCTCTGCCAATTTCTATCCTTAATTGATATAGATGAAGAAATGGACTGCTGTAAATCCACACCTGCTGAGCCATCCATCATGGATGGACGGCATTACTGGCGAAATCATTGGGTGACATACTAGGACTTTTCAGGGCGGGCATGGAACGTTTATTGAACCCCGGCTATGTCAGCATGAGCAGGGAAACTCTATTCAAGCTGCATGCTATTATTATGTAATCACCATAATCGTTTGCATGTAGATGCACTAGATACTTGATAATGCATGAAGTCATTGGGACAGATCACAGTACTTGATAGTTCGATTGAACAATTGGATTTATCAAATGCTGTTCAATTGATGGGATTCGGTCATGAGATTGCAATCAGGTTTCAATTCAACTAGACTGTGACACTAGGCATTGGACAATCAGTATATAACTAGTAGTACACAGGACATGAAATTGGGAACCATTGCATGAATCAGTTCGAACCAGTTCAATCAGACTCTGCAACATGCAACCTAGGTTGGAGATGGATCACTGTCTGCACTGCATGATGTTAACATGTTCACTGTTTGATCTGGGACTGGTTCAAACCGTTGACAACACTGCAATGTGTATGACAGCAAGAGTGTTGAGTGGCAAGGTTGAAATATTGTATTGGGGTGTGAACGTAACACTGAGAGTGTAACACCAGAAGATTCAAGCTAAGTCGTAATCAATACAAGTCCTGGATGACTTCCAGACTAATAAAGAGAAGAATGATTAAAGCTGTACTAAGGATGGCTATAGGGAATACCACCGAAGGAAACCAGGAAACAGTTCCATTCTCTGCCGCCGAACGATAGTATTGACTTAACAGTATCATCCTATGCAATCAATATTCTGGAGCACGCGATTCAAGAGTATTCTACTCAGAAGATCCTCTAAACAAACACACTATCGTGCGCGTCCGCACACTGCCTTCAGACACAACACTATCGGCCCAGCAACTGCCACGTATACCCAAGCACAACCTGCCCTTCAGTACAATGACTCTAAGAATCGACTTATCTTATAAGAAACCGCAAAGTAGTTTCGCCTCAGCAGAAGGAGTAATGCAGACTCAACAGACTCCATAAAGAGGTGTCCTTTAAACAACCACGTTATCGGGGTGGGTCCACGGATCTCCTTTGGACTCAAGAGTATTTCCTTGATCTCATGCTGTTCAACAAATTGTTTAGAGAAAGGTACTAAGACCAACCAACGCTAAAGCGTGATAGGTTAGTCCGTGATACTGAACTGAATTTGAACTTACAACACCGGACTTTAAAAGAGAAGTATCCTTATCGACTGCGATACAGAACTAATAGATAATACACAAGAATCAGGTTAAGGATTAACCTCCAGGCCAAGAAGATCAATAGGTATCCATAGATAAAGTTTATTGTAGATTGTATATTGGATAGTAGGTTCTTGATGTTCTTTCTCCATGTCGGTATCGATGATATATATCAGACAATCCACACCCTTAACAATTCTAAGACTTCCCAAGCCTGATGTGGAGTTCTCATACTTAACAACCTTATAATCCTTGCCTTCTGTGATTGATGGTTGATTTCACACTCTTATGAGTATTAACTACGTTATCATTGTAATGAGCTTGTAATGTTACACAATTGAATTTGGCGATACCTCGTACAGACACGAGCTCATCTGAAGCCAGTTATCAACAAATAGGTTCGTGTCACCAACAGCCAGTGAGAGTGCACACTGATATACTCACAGGGTACATAATGGTTTAATGATTGCGGCAAACGACAGATCCCATAATTTGACTATGCTTTATTGCAGCCAAATATACAGTACTCTGTAACAGAGTTGTTTTGCCATATAATGAATGGAGAGTATCCCGCGCCACTCAGCACGTAAGAATCCCAACTTCTATTTGCCCAGACCAATAAGGTGTGGTCGAAATAAGGGTTGATTCTTATAAGTCCATTTGGTTGACTGGACTCCGATATATCAATCACTAGTTACTAACATATCTCATATATCACTCCGCATATCTCGAGATGCTGGAGTGGCTTGACATTGACTACATCTCATCTCATAAGGAATAAACAAGTGGAGCATGAGAGAATAGTCATTTTTTCAGCGACTGGGAATAACACTTCCTGCCAATGAAGAGTGACCATTAACAATAGACATTTCACGATCAATTTCTATCTAAAGATTAATCACACCTTAATTGCACTCTGCTTGATTGCTGTTATTGGTCTATTGACATAATGGTAGGGTAATGAAGATATGACCAATAGGTGAACAGATCCGGAAGGTTGATCAAATTAGGAAATCCGAGTGATAATTCAGGACTTCAGATTAAGTATCCAAATTTGGATTGTGGAGTGATCGTATATGATCCCCAGAAGTTTACCTGTAACACCAAAGAGGTAACACTAACTCGCTGCTCACCAGGCTTGTCCGGAAGCCATAAGGTAAGAACCTTCAGTACTCAAACTATCCCATCTGCAATGTATTAGGTATAATTGCTTGCCATTAAAAACCCTCGGTACTTGACTTCCAAGGTAAATAGGTAAAAGCGCTCAACTCCTGTTGTCAAGGTGTAGTTCTTCGTGTTGGAACTTTTAAAAATAAATTTGCAATTATGCAACATGCATGTCTTCCTGCATTTGTTGCTTTTCAGAACCTAATGATTCCTCCGCTGGCGAACCTCTTGGCTATACATGACTATTTTTCAATCTGGAACGCTTGGGTTATTGGAATCTTCAATCGTACCAAACCGAAGGTCTCTTTGAAATATCATCACGAAGATATATCTCATACACAACTGCCCATTATGTTTCCAGTAACGTTCTGAACGTCCCTCGGATACTGCACTCAGGGGGAGATAATTGTTTTTGAATTAATCTTCCTTGTTTCAAATGCAGCACAAGTATCATAGTCTTGTACTAAATTTCCCTACTGGAAATGTTTCATTCGATGGTAAAACTATTGTATGACTTGACAATGAGTCATGAATGATTCATTTTGTAGGACAATCAACGAGTATAACCAACTCCTAGAGTCTGATCATCTTTGAACTGATAATGGGTTGGGATTATAGTATCTTTCCCTAAGTACTCCAGCCGTTCTGGCCCACACAGTCCTATTGTTTGTGCATTTGGGAAACTAATGCATTCCCCAGGTTGCAGTAATCTTATGATGCATTGGCTGCGGTGATTGTCGTTCCTCCCTCGACAATGACCATAAAAACTTAAGTCTGGAAAATGATCTATGTATATTAAGCGTACATGGCAAAGCACAAGGTTTCCACTGCCTTTGTCGTTTAATCATAGAATATGTTTTTATCCATTGATCATAGACATATAGGCATCCACTAGCTGGCTTATCTTTGTACAGTAGTCAACAACCACCTCATACAAATAATCTCATACGCCGATGAACAAGTATCCTAACAGATGTATCCATTAAACCACGTCACTATCGGGTTGGCTCTTCTCGACGTCCTTCAGATTCTCCAATGCCGACTACTGGATATGCGATCGAAAGTTTCAATTTTAGAATCATTAAGCATGGATAATGAACACAGCACACTGCTCCATGCTTCTGGCAATGATCGGATGTATTCCTTAATTCATCTTTGGCGTAGAGAAGTTTCTTCGTAGCAGTTCAGACTAGCCATTTGTAGAGCAATTACCTTTTGATAGAGTTATGTTAACGAGATCCTCGCAATGAGAATATGTGGCCTTCTCTTGGCCTGAAAGCATTCTCATCTTGAAATGTGATATCTGTGCTATGCAACACATCAAGCAATGTCTTATCACATATAGGCAAGCGTATAGACATTGCCTTGACTTTGGTAACCATACTGACTGCTGATCATTGATCTGTGTCCATAGATACTGGTAATCTGACTGTTGTTCCTGTTTGTTGTTCATGTTTACGGCGATCAGGACACTACTTAATCTCAACTCTTGGAATTGCTTATCATATTAACCCAAATTGTCGCTCGTGCTTCCCACTATTGGGACACTAAGTGACTATCTTGCTGTCTCTTTTCTTTATCTGTACTTTTTGCTATCAGAACACTACTAGACACAACTGTAGAGAATGTTTTCCGAGATTTCGGGTATTAAGATACTACATAATGTAATGATTTGTAACTAATAACGGCTACCTCTCCCCTCAGTAGGCGGTCTCTGAATGCTATTCAATATACCATTCCTGTGCATTCTGCACTTGACAGCAATTGATAGAGATTGAATTTTCATCAGTGTAATTATACTTGTTGTGTAGCGACTCTGACAATGTGGTGTAACATTCCCCAATCATCACGTAGTAATGGACGCCAACAATGTCATAATAGACCCAATGGATCAACAATCAAATGGGGTTATTATGCAATATATTACTGATGATTTCTACTTTTGATGCTAACGATATGAATGTCCGGTACTCAGACAATATATTGGATTCTATCATTCTATTGGAATGACTTCATTCATTTTCCCAGCCTGACAGCCGATTATGTAGCGATTATGATATAGTGCTATGGTGTAATTTAACGGTTAATACCTTATTTTATGATTTGTAGTTGCATAAGTTATTTTGCGAACACATTTTTCCATACAATGAAACATGTTAGTGTGATAGCCTTACCATGGCCATCATGCGCGATTCTTAATGAACACTTAATAAGCCCTGTTGCATGGGATTGAGGCAAGTGCAATCTCACGGATTGAGAGTAAAGAATATAGCCACCGTTATTTCTGAGGCATACCATTGCTTAGCCAGATGGTGATGTACATCAAATCAACTACCAGACAATTTAATATTCCAATAGAGTCATTGCTGCTAGCAATGCTCCGAAGTACGATTTCTTCAGTTGCTAACAGATGGGGCTACCATCAAATCAATGTGCTCAAGGTTTACTAGCACCTTCCATTCATCAACCTCACACCTTGGCATCGCTAGGATAATGCAATGTTGTAAGGCATAACCGCATAGATCTCATGACACAACGTTCCAGTCATCACTTGGTCATCCTCCACAAGATGTTATTCCTACCCGATGAGACCTGGACCATTTGAACATAAACCCGTGCATTATCAATACGGGACAGAAGTTTCGAATACCATTCATGGCTCTGACGAGCCCTTCTACATTCCTATCAATATGCCCAAGTATCTAGGTTCGATGATCCATGAATCTGTAAACAATTTAATATGGTGCTTGGTCGTTAAGATTGATAGTCATCCTTCATGGGGACTGTTCAACGATGAGAACAAGTCATATTATGTGACTATTAACATGATCCCTGAGGCGGACCTCAAGAACTCATCATTTAACATGATTGCCACCGCAACCACAATCTCCTCACATTATGTTTAAGTAGATGCCATACAGGAGTACAACTGTAATAAGGTATCTAGTTAATTGCCTCCGGAAGGAACATTAACCATATTGATGTCTATCCTTATGCAAAATCAACGGAGTATAAGACAACAGCTTAAAGCAAAAGCAAAAGGGTTAACATGGTAACATGCCTTCCCAGTCATGTCCTAGTATACGATTATCAAGTGGCACCATTCTTTACTGTTATGTTATTCGCATAGGAGCATAATATTTGCTGTTATTAGAGTACCAATAGCGATCGATGACGCCCAGACATCGCAGTGAACCTCTGCTCTGAATCGATGGACTGTTTCCATGACATTATCAATGACCTATGAAATAACAGTATGTTTTGGGTGAAAGTAGATAACAGAGCCATACTGCGTATTCATGAATACATGGAAGAGTATTCCAGTTACTGTTAAAGCATTAACCCACAACAGCTTCCGCTTATGAATAACGTTCTCCAGAATCCTGTCAGCGTTCATAGTTTCAAGGAATCAAATCTAATTATAATGTTGACCTAGGCGACGATGTGTATTGCAAATCATAAACCATAACGTAATACGGTATGTGATACATGGCGGGATTGATGCAATGATCGATATCTATGATCATCATAGTAGAATCACAATGTAGTATGCTCAACAGCAAAAATAAATTGAATTCGTAATAATCAAGAAGTAGTAAAAAGTCTCAATTGTTCAAAGAAAATTCATAAGCCATACTAGGTACACAAAGCATTCCAGGTTTCCATTACTAGTTCTCACTTTCAGAACAGTCTGGACTGTCACTATGTAACCGTTCACCAGCCATGCATAAGCTCAGCGTATTCTTCATCATATTCCCCAGACATAGACTCGTTAAGATATTTGTCACAGAAACTCCATCTAATAGAAAGAGCAACGCAATGGTCTCATGTAGGAAAGTCCCATGAAGGCATAAAGATTGTTGGAAGATATGTCTCCTCGTAAGCCAAAGACCACACATCTTTCTCATCAGCCGGAAAGTATACATTGTGGGTATCTTCAGCTGTAATATCTGAATATGAATGGATGCAAGATTAACACCATGGGTCCTCTATGAGGTCATCATCAATATAGGCATCACAACCCATTCAAGTAATAGTCATTGTATGGTTGAATAGCAGGGATATGTTCTAGAACACATTGGTCGGTTGATAATAGAATGGAATATGACTGAGTTGTTCGGACTGTTTTTGACAGTCATAATTGATATTCCAGTATTGAAGACTGGACCAATATAGTTTAGGACTCTGGGGTAACTTAGACGTTATCGAATATCTATCCTGCAAGAAAATGATAATCAGTTTAGCATTGACTCACCGACATTCCAACATAATTGTGGACAATGGAAAAGAGAGTAGAATTAAAACAGCCGAATTATCCTGATAATGGATCGTTTGGTGATTCTGTGTCATCATCATATTCGACGGCAAGACTGCCTGGTCATTCCCCACAGCAATCACCGAATTCAGGGTATGTGGTCCACCATTCCTTGAACACTGGATCATCAACCTCCAACATTAATCCATCCTTCACACTATTCTAATAATACTGATGCCAGGGGGAGACTGCATTCAGACTATACCAAACGAGATTTCCAATGATGTTGTAATCTGAGTAATGGTGATCTTCATCAGGGAATAATTCTTGAATTTAGAAGATGGGATTGGATGGTTCGGGTTGGAATAACGATGTATGATAACCGACGAGGTCTGTCACATTGATAGATCACGATCATTTTGATGTAGGAGCCTTAATGAGGCTTGTAGTCGAGAATAGTGAACTAGTAACTTAAACATTGCTTTCGAAGACGAAAATATTGTATTAACTTTATTGTATAACACTGGAAGATCCACTATGAGTCCTGATCAATAAAAGCCCCTGATGACTTCGAGACTGATACAGAGAAGAATGATTGAAGCTTTACTTAGGTTGCGTATAAGGAATACCACCCAAGGCAACAAGGTAACTGTTCCATTCTCTTCTCCCAAATGATAGTATCGACTTAAGAGTATCGTCTTATGCTATCAATATACAGCAGCATACAATTCAACAGAATCGTACTAGGAAGATCCTCTGAACTAACACATTATTGTGTTCGTCTTCAGACTTCCTTCGGACCTGGAAGTATCGGCCCAGCAACCAGCACATATACTCAAGGACAACCTGCCCTCAAGTTCAATGACTCTAAGTATTGACTTATCTTGTAAGTAACAGCAAAGTAGTTTTACCTCAGCAGAAGGCCTAGTGACGACTCAAGAGTATGGTAGAAGAGGTATTCTTCAAACCACCACGTGATCGGGCTGGTCTCTTGGACCTCCTTCTGACTCAAGAGTATTGTCTTACTCTATTCCTGATCAATGACTTGCTTTGATGAAGGTTCCAAGAATAACCTGGTATAAAGAGTGATAGGTTAATCAGTGATAGAGAACTGAAGATAAAGGTACAACTCTGGACTTCAATAGAGAAGTATCCTCTTCGACTCCAATTCAGAACTGATAGATAACAAACGGGAACAAAGTTAAGGCTTGACCTCCAGGTTGAGAAAGTCAATAGGTATCAGTAGAGAAAGCTTGATGTAGATTGTATATTCGATAGTAGGTTTGTGATGTCCTTCCTCCTTCTCAGTATCACTGATATAGATCACACGATTCACACCCTCAACAATTCTAAGAATTCCCAAGCCTGATTTGGAGTTAGTATAGGTAAGTAGCTGATCATCCTTATCATCTACCATTGATTGTCGTGTTTTAACTCTTATCAGTATTTACTACATCATTAAGGTAATTTGGTAATATTGTGACACAATTACTATTGACGATACCTCATAGAGACACGAGCTTACCTGAAGCCAATTACCAAGAAATATATTCGTATCACCAAGAGCCTGTAAATCTGCCCTGTCATATACCCACTGGATACATAACGGTTTAATGATTGTGGCAACCGACAGTGCCCTTAATTTGACTACGCTTTATTGGAGTCAAATATACAGTATTCTCTAACTGAGTTGTTTTGCCATGTATCAAATGGAGAGTATTCCACATCACTCAGGACATATGAATTCTTACTCCTATTGGCCCAGACCTACATGGTGTGTTCAAAGTAATGGTTGATTCGTAGAAGTCCATTCGGTCGTCAGGACCACGATAAATCAATCATTGGTTAATACCCTATCACATATTTGACTTTGCACATCTCGCGATGCGTTAGTGGTTTGATATTGATGACATCTCATCTCATAATGAATGAACCATTGGAGCATGCGAGAATAGTTGTTTGTTCGGCCATTAGGAATAAGGTTTCCTGCCGGACAAAAGTGACAATTATCAATAGACATCTCACGATTAATCTGGAGATCAAGATAATACACATCTTAACTGAGTTCGGCTTGATCGCTGTCATCGATCAACTCATAGAAAGGTAGAATATTGGAGATATGACCAATAGGTGAACAGATTCGGAAGGTTGATCAAATTAGGAAATCCGAGTGATAATTCATGACTTCGGATTAAGTATCCAGATCTGGATTGTCAAGTAATCCTATATGATCCTGGAAGTATACCTGTAATACCGAAGGCATACCAGAGAGCCCTCGATGGATTCTATTTTGGAGTTTACATGATAACAAATAAAAATACAAATATTGTATATATTCATCTTGTTGTGCCAAACCTGCTGAGAAGATGGATTGATTCAGTTTATGTTTATTATGACACATAGCCTATCCATTAACAGCCTGCCCTACCCCACAGCCACGTGATGACGTACTCTACAAAGACACAGTTCCACACATATTCTTGTAGATCCCTAGATCAACTGTATATTTGACTGCATCCGACAAATAGTCATATCAACTCACACTGACCTGTATGGAGGAGTCATGTTGCGAGTGTACCTGCATTTCCACCATCATGCAGATTGTGTCATATGCAGTAGGTGGATGAAGACATGCTGTTGAAAAGCAACTCAAATCAGTACAGAGGGGCTCATATCAGTGCATTTCAGCAACCAACTGACGCGTGATGCACAGATATATATGAAAATGAATATGCAAGATGGCTCGGTGTATAGATTGAACCACAGAATTGGCACTAGAGTCAATTGAATATTGAATATACCAATCATCTACCAGAACATTCAGAGCAGATTGCCAGAACTGCAGAGACTGTTACGCTATGCGTAGTCACCAGTAAACTACTGGCATTTCACAGTCAAATGGGGTGGTGTTGATGGCACTATATAGTACTGGAGTCAGAAGATCGACCTATACCAGCCGTGACGCCCTTCCATTTTCACATTGAACCAATGCTGTACAAATAATTGGTTGAAGCAACCATGTAAACCCACTGGGCCTCAAGTACTGGCCCCAGAGCCATGGAACACCTGTTTGACTAAATGCATGACAGACCTGACCATGAGTGTGCTGTGTTTAAGACAGCCATCTTTCTGGTGAAGCAGGTTGGTCCAGAGAATGCATTTGGCCAATGAAAAACTCTGAGTGTATTGAACTCTGGGCTCATAAACCGCTGGGAGCCTGATGAAGCTTTCATACTCATATTGAATTACCCTATGTACTGGCATATGTAATTCTAGTACTATAATCACCACTAGCATCACTATCACTAATGTTACCATCAACATCAACACAACAACTTTCAACAGTATGGCCATCATGCCCATTGCCATAATCACTCTTGTTATCATCGTAACCACTATCATCCACATCATTATTTTTACTACTGATAATGTCAACATTTCTGTTGTCAATATCACCAGTATCACCATCAATACCATTGCCATCATCGGTACTGGGATCATCAGTACACCAGAAGAATGAATATTAGTTACTGGAGTCCTCTGGGAGTGACTCCCAAGATATGGAGTGTAACCCTGATTCATCAATTGCGAGAGAGTATCAGACATTAGGAGGGCATTCCATCATGGCTGCAGAGTAACTGGGTTCTCCAATGACTGGTACAGGAGAACCATGGAACCAATTGTGATATGTTTGGGAACACCTCAGAGCGTCAGTGAAATAATTGGGAGCACCTGCCAGTGGTGGTAACTAGCCTGAAAGTGCTGATGACACGATAATGAGCACCAGGGAACCCCTCCAACAAGCCTGCAACTGCCGACGTCAAGCATGGGACTGCCTGTGAGAAGCCAGGAAGCAATGACGACAATTCTGGGCCCACTTGGGAGTGCTGGAGACAACTGCAGAAGCATCTAGTATCACGGTAGAGCAGACTGGAAAAAATCACATTGTCTTGGGCAATGCTCCTGGAGCACAATGAAATCATAGCAATGATTGATTACTGAACAAGTAATAAAGCTCATGCATTCCGTTTGTATTCTCATCTGTGTATCAAGTTATCTATGTATATATGTATCTATATAGCTACCTGCCTACATAGGGTATATCTAGACTGGCTGGTGGCACTGCTTGCAAGAGATTTGTTGGACTCCTGAGGCAAATGCTCGAGTAAACCCAGAGGTTCACTTTGAACCTATGACTGAGTGAGTGTGGAGATACACCTGGAGGTGATGATGGCAGGAACTTGGTGGCTGAGATTGACCGAGACTTGGAAGGAATATGGGAAGCCACGATCATGCGAATGTGAAGGCTGTAACAACATGTGTATCAAAGCTGTGAACCAGTGAACATTTCAATAGACTCCCAGACAGTGACATAGTGGCATTCAATTGCCATTTGGCCGGTGTGATCATGCAACGCTTGATGAGTACTAGGAGATGGTCAATTGATTGCGTGCCAGGTGCTGTGACTCAGTATATCAGTTGGGTCACTGGCAACTCTGTGTATCTGACCAGGGGACTTTACATTTGAGCTCTCATGGTGAGCTGGCAGATCGAAGTCCATTTTGAATGAATAGTATTAGTAACCGGTCTGGGTAACTGGCCAGTGGTCAAGGCTTCCTCCACCAAAATCGCAATGTTCGGTTCCTGACACGCCTGTGTACTCACACTGCTGCCTGTTGGTGTGATAACCCCCGACATGTACTTGTCAACCTGCAGCTGCTGGTGTGTCTGGCTAGATCCATCAGTTCCAATATCTGGTTCTGCATTGCAGGTTTTACAATTTATTGTCGCATGTAGGTATGCTACAGCTAAACACAAAATATTGACTTTGGTAGGTCACTGTCTGGTTTGGATGTATAGGCTGCTGTAATTGTCAAAACAAGCAGATATTCACACCCTGCCGCATCTTGAAAATGAGCATCCATGGCATGTCAAATATTATTGGCCTTGCATCATGGTCAATCACAGTGTGATATACCTCTTTATTCTTTCTATCCATTGTTTTGACTGTTCTTGTACCCTAAAAGGCTCATCAACATTTGGTGGTAGCTTTGTACATGAATTAAATCGTTACTGTCCCGGAGGCTGTCATGGGAATGTCCCCTGCTCGTCATGCTATGGAGGCTGGCAACTCCAAGTCCATCAATGTGTATGATCCAGTGTCCCCCATATGACAGAGGACACATGCCCCACAATGATTGACGCTTTGTTGACACTCATGTTCATGATGAGACTTGGAGGGTATTGGAATCTCTTTTGCCAATACAGGTTGCCAATGATTCCTGCATTCAGAATACCTACCTGTTACACACCAAATTATCCAGGATGCAAGACCGAAACAGTTGATACCCCATAGACACTCATTTTTGCGATAGGGATGGGAAGGTATCACCATCAGTTTCGCCAGAATAGGAGGTGAATGATTTCTCAATGAGTGTGCACAATCTATCACCCATCAGATTTCCCAGAGTCTATTACCAAAATTGTTGATGCTCTATTTATATGAATTTTCAGGATCAGGTAGGGACAGCATGGGTATAATTTTTGCCTATAAAGTTGGCAAATACTTTGATTATGCATAACCAAGACTATATTAATTTTTAATCACCTCAGTTTCAGGACCTATCAGTGTTAATGCTCCAATGAGCCTGATTTTGCCACTCGCTTATCCACAGTATACATTCAGTTGTTATGGCCCAGTGGAGTATTGACATTGTTGTGGCAGCCTTTCCATCGTTTTCATTGATATTCTAATTGATCATTACATTGTTCTTTAAAAATACATACACAATTATCATTTAAAATACACTTTATAGTATCCAGTTATTGTAGATAGTAATAGACTCACCTGACATCGCATTCTTTTCTATCAATTCTCATCCTCACTGCCAGGTTCACCCAATAGGCTGTGCTGGTTATCAAAATGAATGTTAGCTGCAATACCACACAGCAGATAATATACCAACCAGTGGATGTGTCTGCATCGGTCAGCATATCTGGATGATAATGCATATCGTGCTGGCTAGCCTGGGCATATGCATCAGGATGGACGGATTGAGTACCAGGAAGTGATCTGTGTGAATGTAGATCGCTGGGTGTCAAATTCTTCATTCTAGAGTATTGAGCTCACTCAGTATCTGTGGGTGGCACAGTAGACATTTTGGGCAGAAATTGTGTGGGGTCTGATATAGAATCTCTATGTCAGTCGGATGGAGTTGCACCTATTCCTTTGCTCCTTCACCATGTCAACCAAATTTTCGCACTGCGCTTTTGTCAATGAACATATCCATTGGTGCGGTTTTGACGAATCATAGGTGGGTGTCTTTGGATCGCAGCCCTCACCTTTTCATGCCCAGGGAACTCAACTCCCCGCAACTGCTCTTCTTGGACTCCGGTTCAAGGTACCCTGATTAGATATTGTGTTTTCTGTATTGTGGCATGCGAAACTCTACTTTGGCCATTTTGGCCATATGCATGGCCTGGTGCATCTCAGACTGTTCCAGCTGGACCCAACCTCCTTGTCTTGCCTCTGTAGCAGACATGTCGATAACATACAAGAGATCAGTAGCTGCCTCTAGAAATTACACTGGGCCACTAACTCAACCTTTAATACTTCGGTAGACTCCTGTCTGGTGACTATGCCCGGTGTCGTCAATTCTGGCGGATGACACTCTCCGAAATCATCTGTGGAAGTAGCATTGCTTACAACATAATGAAGTTTGTGATTGTGATCTGTGTGGACTAATGACTTGTTCAACCCAAGATGATTCAGGTTACCCACAGCAAGACATTGATCTTCTAGCGCTGTATGTGTACCCACAGTACAATATATTTTTGGTTCATGACAGGTTTTCAGAATATGGATTTGTGTAAATCAAATTACATACATCGTCTGATTCTTGATTTTTCCGGTTTCAACGACAATTGTTTAATGCGCATTCCGAGTTAGACTTTCAGTGGCTGTATTGGTAGCAGTAATGTGGATATACAGATGTCTAGAATATAGCAGTGTGCCTGGGAGTGCTGCATTGGGTGAGCCGCTCGTCGATCAGCTCGTTGCCAATACACTGTCACTATGCTGAGATAGTTGTGCTGCCATGATTTGCCCGTGTGAAATAGGAGAGGAAGATCATTATGCAATGAAGTGCGAAGTTCTGCGGAATATGTAGTTAGCTTCAACTCAGATTGAAATATGTAACAGCCAACTTCCATGATTCAATCATTATGAATGGTGCTGCCAATCGTTCCAGGTTGCAGCGATGTGACACCGTTCTGCGATTTGCATTAAGTTGGAGCAATGATGATTGATTGTGTATAGGGAAAAATACTGGTTTTCCACAGCCGAAATTGTCTGATTCTCAGAAATTAACAGGTCATTATTCTTGCAGCAGGACATCTGGTGATGTTCTTCTCCAGAAATCCAGGTAATGTTACTGGAACCTGAAATTGCAAAATATCTCGCTTTGAACGTTTACCAAAACTATTCTGATTGTTGTGACAGTCAAAATGCAGACTATACTTCGGTGAAGTTAATCCAACTAACCAACTACAACATGAATGACACAGAGTGCATCCCTATCATCTATATCTTCCTACATCCAATATCTTGTCCAATCATGGTCAACACAAACTACAGTGGCTCAATGCTCCAACAAAGAACTTTTTGGTATTCCTAGTGAGCAAACAGGGGAAATCCTCAAAGCGTTCCACATGAGCACATCAATAAGCAATTGATGAAGCGAGTGGCTTTCAAGCGGAAAGAGTCTGAGCCCTTGAGGGACTGTGCAGCTGGCGATCTAAAAAGCAGTGTGGGGTGAAGAAAAGAACAGAAATGCTTATACTAAGCATGGCAGAAAAGGAAAAATATAATGAACATTATATTGAGAGTGAATTCCCTGTGGCAAGATAGTGAGTTGAACACATGGAGAGAGCGAGTGAGCTGGAGCAGGAAGAGTGAAGCAATACTGACAATGCAGGATTCACACCGAGAGAATCCAAAAAAAGGCTTCACAAATTGGTTATTGTGACTGGAGACATTATCAATAATTGTGCATGCTCTGTAAATGAGAATGATGGGGATGATGAGAATGATGACAATACAGTACTCAGCAAGCTAAGCGAAGATGACAAACCCAGCTGGGTAGTGGGCACAGTATTCAAACTGGTACACCAGCTCATGGAGAGATTTTGGGTCACGTAGACGAAGCTTGACAAATTTATTGAATATAAAGAGTTACCTACATTTCTGTAACCAATAATAGTACCGTTCTTGATATTTCTTAAGATTATGGAAGGTTATTGCAGATAAGATTAGTGTGGCATATTAATATGTTTGCAATATTTTCATTATCTTTTTAGTAGGATGTATATAATGTTCTGGTTAGAACTTGTCTAGAATCATCTATTTTGTTCTGTTTCGAAGAGGGACATATCTGCGCATATCTTTATAGAACGTGCCTGGATTGATCTGTTGTGTTCATTATGCTTTATATGTATTTATGTACACTTAAAGTGTGTTTCATTAGTGGGTTATGATATTGATCCATGTTCGTGGTCACAAACAATCACTCCTGTAATTGTCTGCATATCGATGCCCGTTTCTCTGGTTTGAGAACAGTTCTTCAGACGTGCTCAGACATCTATCAGGAATACAATAGTATCTCCTCTCGAATCCCCTTCAGTATATGATAGTTTCTCGATCACTTCTCAACTTGGTTATTGTTGCAATACTCTTCCTTTGGATAGTTCTTTTGAGATTTCAACCAATCTCTTTGAACTTGCGCTGGTATATTCTATTAGGTTATGATCCCGGATGAGCGATACTGATTCAGAACCTGAATATCCTCAGCTACCTGTGAACCGTTTTGTTACTCTGATCAAATATCTGAATCCAGAAGTCCGCACATGACTATAATTACCAACACCACTTTCACCTGATCCAAATATTCCGGACATGCTGTCGAAAGCTTCCTCCTCTGGTAAGGACCCAGAATTCTCCTTCTTGGCCCGCGTTGACAAGATTACACCAGTACACATTAAGCTCAATAACGTCGGCAAACCCACCTGACAGGAACACTGCAGGATATGGATCATGCCAATGTCAATAATCCTAAAAGAGATTAAGGCTTCTGCAATTGTGGTGGATTGCGTGTCCCCAGGAGAGAATGCTAATACCCCAGATATGGATGCTTAGGACCATCTGTGGCATACTGCTTTGGCAATATTCACACAGGGAGTCTTCGAGGACATCTTCGCAAAGATTGTCAAACTCATGAAAGCCCACCTCATGTGGACCTGGGTTTGCACCGATCATGTGAGAAATTTGGCTTATGCATTAGTTTCCCAGATAATGAATGTAGTAACTCTATCTACTCAGTACTGCGGCAGTGGTCTGTCAGATGTTTTATCCAAGGTTGTATCCCAATCGCTCCACCTTACAAAACTCTTGCAGGATCTTCTGATTCATACTGAACAATTGTTGCGGCTTTTTTTCATGACAGATACGGCCCACAGAGATTGTTTGTTGGGTGTTTTTGTAAAACAATATAGAAATGTGGTCGATAATCCTACTATGAAAGATGGTTTGTAGTGTGCTGATTTCAAGCAACGACTACCGGATATTGACACTTCAGCATCTGAGAATAACACCACCCTACATCCTTCTAAACCTTCCGGTAATGAGAAGAAGAGTAAGAAACTAATCAATCATTCCAACTTTTTCGGACCAAAGTCCAAGACCTGTATATGATGCAAGATGCACAATCCCAGATATTCCGAAGTACATACCTGGAATGAGTGTTTTTGCCTATACAAATTGAATAAGGTGAAGAAGTGGAAAGAGAAAGATTAGAAGGCAAACATTACAACTGAGATTCAGGTAATGAACAATTCCTTCTACTTTAAAATGGCCCATCCCTTACACATGATCAGTTGTGCAGAATAGCTCCTTAACTATACAAACTGTTCCGGATTTGTGAAATCCAGTTCACAGGAAAGTATGCAGATTGTTGGCCAGAGCGATGTGATCATGGAAGGTGTTCTTGAAGATGGATCGGTTTCTTCTTTCCGTGTGCGTGATGATTTGCATTTTCCAAAGTTAGGGAAACTTCAGATTACTTGGAGAAAATGACGAACAAAAGGGTGTTCTGAGTTTGGTGAGGGGGATGTTATTTTAATTAATAATGAAACAAATGTTATGTTTGAAGCTGTTTTTGACGGAAATTTGTTTCAATTTCCTGACATTCCACACTCCGGCCAGATCACCTACCACTTCAGGCATCAGGCTCTCGGACATTTAGTTCCATCCTCGCTGAACAAGCCATTAAAGCTGTATTCTGATGCCGATACCCCAGTTAAACCAAACGACTTTATCTGCTCCTCTTGCGATAAATGCAAAATGATTGGGGGACCTAAACTGTCTATTTCTCAGAAGTATAGGATTTAACTCGACTTTGTACATTTTGACTTGAGTGGACCTTTTCCAGTTCTGTCATATGGTAATTCCTCTTACTGTATGACTTTAGTCAATGATTCTGCAAGGGTTGTGTGGGTTCAATTTATGAAATAAAAATCTGAGACTACTAAAATTATCAAAGATTTTGTTACAGAAATGGACCTCCAATACCACTAGATTCCAAAGGGTTTTCAAACAGATAATAGTCAGGAATATGCTACCAAGGACTTGACAAGGTTCTTTGAGTCAAAGGGAATTATAAATGAGTTTACTCCCCATATTTCCCCAGAACCAAATGGAGTTGCAGAAGGACTTGATCAAACTATCAAAGAAGCATTAAGAGCTATGCTTCAGAATGCAGTTACCTTCAATAAGATGTTATGAGCTGAGGCAGTGTTACCCTCAGTATATATTAAAATACGACGACCTCATTTGGCACTAAAAGATGAAACTTCTTTTGAGCATCTTTATGACTCAAAGCCATCAATCCACCACCTTCACCCTTTCGGCAGACAAGGTTATTACATATACCTCATCAGAATAGATGGAAAGAAGTAATCTCTGAGTGCACAATGGCCTATTTCTGCCAAATACAAAAATACCATTAATAATTATAGAGTGTTCTTACCCGATACGAAAAAGTCCATTGAATGGGAACACATTGTCTTCCCCCCTGTTAAGACCGAAGGGGCTTTGCACTTAATTCATTGTAGAATAAATCAACATCTTATTCCATTACAGTCTCAAGAAACATCCGTTAGCTATACGAATAGTAATATAGGCGAGATACGGGATAATTCCTTGAGACCATGGACGAGAAAACATCCTCTAGATGCTAATACCTTACCTGATAATGGATATGAGTCTATAAGTCGCATAATGTTGGCAGATTTTAAGAATAGAACACGAAATGAATATCATTAAGCTCCCTATTGGGTTCAGGACGATAACGATATGGCTTATGGCAAAACACTTCCTTGTGAACTAGTTGAAGACAATATGGAATGTTTCGATGGAACAGTATAAACTGCAATTCCTCACGATAACTTCTTTGAAGAAGAAGAACATCAAAATCCTAACTAACGATCTTCAATTCCAATTGGGATCCATCAGTCTTCCTCCTGCACGACCTATGCTGACTCCACCGGTTCCATTTGGTCAGGTCGTCAATTATACTGGGAGGATTGTTAATCCGTCTGAACGTAATGCTTAGGATAACCAAGGTCCTGAAGTTACGATGCGTGATGCACCTCCTTGGTCTCCTCCACCATATAATCAACTTCTGGAAGGACTTGAATACAGTCAGTGGGCGAATTTCAGTGTACTTGTAATAAACCAACCAAAGTCTTATTGACAGGCCAAAGTGTCACCACCACAATGGTCAGATTGGAAGAAGGCAATGGATGATGGGTTGAAATCACTTAAGGAGAATGATGTTGGCGAGGTTATCCAAAAACCAGTGAGAAGGAAGTTCGTTACAGGTAGATGGGTATTTACAGTCAAAGAAAATTGTCAAGGAGAAGTATGACATTATAAGGCAAGGTTAGTTGCTAAAGGGTTTTGGCAGACCTTAGGCCAGGATTACATTGCAATATTCGCCCCCATTGTCCCTTTACACTCTCTGGGATCGTTATTGGGCATGTCAGCATGTAAACAATGGCGACCAAGGCAACCAGACATCAAAACTGCTTTGTTCTATGGCATTTTGAATGAAGAAGTTTATATACATCGGCCGGAAAGCAGCCTGTTAGATGCAATGATTATAAAAATTCAACCGGTGCATAGACTGATTGAAACAATCTCCGAGGGAATGGTGCTACCGGTCAGTACAATACCTAGAACTGCTTGGATATGTTATCACTGATTGGGATCCCTGTGTTCTTGTTCAAGAATCCGGGGATCTGTTTTTGGCTATATATGTGAAAGACATGACCTTGTTTGGAGCAACTGGAGAGCTAAAAAAGCAAACTATAGATGAGTTGAAAACTGAGTTCAAGGTTGACGACATGGGTGAGTGTAATTGTCTTCTAGGAATCCAAATAACTTTTACTGAACATGAAATCACTCTATCGCAGAAAACATTTATCTAAAAGATTCTGAACTGTGTATTCGATGCATTATTGGTAAATGTGTCTGCACACCTATCGACTCCAACCACAAGTTGAAGGATGGCAAAGAGCAAGGACAGTGAACTGATGCAGCTGCATATTAACAAATAATCGGATCATTGATGAATTTAGTTACTGGGACTAGACCTGATCTAGCTTTTACATTCACTTACCTTTCTCAATTCAACTCGTGTTCCTCGATTACACACCTTAATGCAGACAAACCTGAACTTTCATATCTCCCAGAGACGAAGAATAGACATATGTTTAAACCATGGAATAATTAACTCGAAATAACGGCATATACGGATGTGTCTTACGGCAATTGTGTAGATACAAGAAGAAGCTTTTCGGGATACATTGTTCAACTTGAAATCACTACTATCTACTGGAGATGTCGGAAACAGCAGTCCATTGCTACCTGTACTTCCGAGGCTGTGTATATGGCACTGGCTATGACAACGAAACATCATCTCTGGTTGAAATGTGGAACCCAGAAGTTGTGAAAAGTGGATATTCCGACAGCCCTGTTTTGTGATAGCAACATCAGGAGAAAAGATTTCCATTAGAGCAGAATGGCTCTGTCAGAGTGGACGCGCTCTGTCCGGGCTATCAAAGACACTCTGGAGGCAGACTACTCCGCACCTGGCATCAATATCACGCATTATGTTGCATATCGCCCTCCAAGTGCTGTTTCGCCGGTTCTCCTCACTCTGTTGGTCTCCTATTTTAAATGAACACTCTGGCGTTGGGGCTAAATGTAACCATATGTCAGAATGGGTTCATTCGGTACGTGCTTGCATTGGGATTGATATACGATGCGTGATGTTGCGAAAATCTCTCCTCGCGTTCCTTCTACCTCTGCGCAAGATGCAATTCTCTCTTCACTGATCATTCACATCATTTGAAGTCTCTCGATCTATGTGACTATTGACAATCTATCATGCGTTCCATCCTTCTCAAATTATTTACTACTAGTAGCTATCTACGGAATTACCTGCGCACTCCAGATGGTGTTTCCCATGCTGAACACTATATACACAAGGGTTGCTGGTGATTTTAAAACTTGTATGAATTTCGAGATGGGATCGATGTTGCCCGAGGTTTCAGGTATTGTGGAAAGCACCAGGGCTAACCAGTACTCAACGAAAGCTCCATCCCCAGTTGTGCAGCTTGATTTTGAATAGTCATCGCACTTGCCATGGACGACACCCATTCAGAGCTCTATAACACCTCCCTGGGCATTGTGATACCCACACCTATGGGTTCTGTCGATTCCCTCCGTGCCAGATCTGGCTTCCTGTGCATTAACACATCTGAGATATCTTTTCACCATCTAAACCCTCAACTTGAATCTTAATACCATAGTAAATACAGAGCTCCATAGCATGCAGTTGGTCATCGGATATATACATCTGTTACGAATGTTACGCTTGATAAACTGTTGCGTGGCGCTGAATATTGCCACACGGTGTGTTGCGTCTTCCGTATTGTCATGTAACTCTCTGAAGTTTTTGATAATAGCGTCAGGATGCTTTCTATCACAGCGATTTTTCTGTCCCTAGAATTTGGGCTTCGCATATAATTGGGAGCTCAGGGGGGCAGTCAGATCAGCACTGGAAGGGAAGTCACTGCAGATGGCAGCGCTGTTCTCCCAATGCTGAGCGGGGGCTGGGATATGGAGCTCTCTGGTTTCGAACAGAGAATGCGAGACTGAAAGGTGATTACTTGGGGCAGGTAGTTGACATTGTGATTGGAGGCATTTCAACTGTCCTTGAGGTTGGTTCATTGGGCTTATTCATGTCTCTCTGGGGAATACTGCTGCAAGGCTCCGTACCCACAAATCTGGGCGGCCCAATAAGATATCATATGGATCTTTCGTAAGTGGAAGTCGGCATTGACCTTCTTTGAAATAAACATATCGTGGCTGATATAATCCCACTAGATGCTCATTTCGTGACACTTCTTGGACGGTGTCCAAGTTTTAGCGTTTGTTTCCTTGTCTACCTTTCACTTCTTCAAGAGTTATGGTCCAAGGGCACGTGCTTTGGTCCACGTCTATTTGCCACTGGCCCGAGTAAGCAAACATCATTGAAGGTGTTAAAACGACCCAACACGTCCTCCATGTAGCTCAATGTTGTATCATCGTCAGATTTATATTTCGCACACATATAGAATTCTAATAATGCCCAAGTGCACTCCATCACGCAATTGAATAACAGATGCTGAGCAGGGCTTCCGCCTCGTAGAGACTGGGTTACCACTCGATGCTGGTACCAGCTCATTTCCGTCCACTTCTTCCCATTTTACGCAGAAACTTCCGGAGATGACTTATTGTTTGGTGTGAAGTCGTGGAAAGCAGGCACAGATAATCAGATTGCATTGCACTTGTCGAGCCATTCGTGCATCTCTTTGAAATGGAAAATCCACTTCTGGAGGTGGTAAAGCATGCCGATCTGCATTGTATGGAGAAGGTCAGGCCTGGGGAGGTAACTCACATTACCGGGAATATGTCGAAACACGTTGAATCCTCGGTGAACATGACGCGACGAGGGATCAGCATTGGCAGGCTAGTTATTGGAATTGCTGAGTATTCTATATAGGTTGTCATCTCGCCTGGGGCGTTTGTTGTCTGGAGGCGAATAATATCCAAGTTCGTTCTTTGGACACTTACACCAAAGACAGACATGCTGCTCGAGATAATGTAGGTCGCTATACTCTGGACACTCTGCAAGCCATGCTGCGAAAACCCGTTTGCAATACATAAAGTTCGCATCTGCAAAGAGAACATTGAAATGCCCGCTCTTGCCCCTGAAATTTTATCTAAACATAAGTGGGGGGAGTGCACGCCGGAGTACTTTGTGCAGCACCTCTGGGTTTGTCTGCCGCTGCTAATCCAGCCGCATCTGAGGAATATTGCGGTTCTTGATTGGAATCGGTAGGAGAGCGACCATTACGATGCTGTGCCTTGAGGGCGTCTGGCGGATCTTCGACAATAGATTGCCAATTGTCGTATATACAGGCCACTGTCTCTTGTCGCTATCAAAATTCGAGAGGTGTATTCTGTGAGACATGAAGATCAAGAGAACCAGTGTATCCCCCACTCTGAGCATTCCCTAAATGTTGATTAGCACTTCATTGTCCTCGAATGGCTCTCCTTACCTTAGTCTCCCACCATCAGTCTGCAGTGTGCATTTCAGTATCGAGGCATTTCGGTGGGGTATCTCTGTTAAAGCAAGGCTCTGGGGCTGAAATGAGATTCTTGGCGTATGCTGGGTGCCGCATAAACCATGTCATAGTTTTGATGATGTCTCGACTCGTGTATTTGTTAGGCCGTGGGTCATTGTCATTCCATCTGATATCCTCGAGAGTGCATAGTTCTCCCTCCCAGAGTATCTGATCATCTGGCATCCTAGCCATGAGCTTCTGGACGCAATCTCCGTTTTTGAAGTGTGGGAAACACAGAGTGGTGTTTTCTTCCTTCAGCACGTTGTCATAGTACGCCATTATGCCCTTCTGCTTGATCCCTCACTGGATATATTTGTACTCTTCACCAGTTGCAAAAGGGTCGTAGTGATTGTGTTGTTGGTTCGTCTGCAGGCAACCCTGAGCATTGTGTTCCCATAGCTCAGCCATGTAATCGCTGAGCAGAGCGGCGGCGCCAGGATATATTTCCGTCCGGTGCAGAGGAGTATGGAGGTGGTTGAGACTCCGAGCCTGCGATGTGTTCAACGTGTTTATGGCAGGGAAACACTTCCAAGTCTGTGACTAAATCTTTGTTAGTGTGGAATTCACGACGCTGAGCAGGTTCAACAGGTCCCAGCACGCTGCGAATCGTGACATTCACCTGGCATGCAACTTGAAGGTGTCCGGGATGGTGTAATTTGATAGGTTTAAGTCACCAGCTCTGTCAGGTGATTTTCTGTTGGAATGAAAATTCGATGCAACGGAAAGGGGTCTTCTCTGGGATTGTCAAAGACTCGTGCGGAGTGGAGTTTACACTGCAGCATGGGACGAACGCAGGTGGTGGGCCTGCGCAGCCTCGTGTGGAAGCTCATGATACATTCAGGTAACTTCTTGATCCTCAACAGCATCACAATGAGGTTCTTTACAGGCCAGGAGTTGCAAACACACTGCATGCGCAATGTTCCATAATACAGTATGAATACAATGCAACCAATAATATAAAACCAATATAAAACCAATAAATAAAATAAACCCTGAGTGATCCAAAAACCTCGCGACGTGTGTAATAATCAATGCCTGGGATAAATAGATTACAACAAAGGAAATGAACAAGACAAGAACGCGACCCTCACTGGAACACAACAACCATAACCTCCTTGGCTACACGAGGACTGGTTTACTCATACCCAACCGACCTATCTGGGTGCGCCTCAGGGCGAGGTACATGGGTGAGAGGGACATCAGGGGGAGGGACATCAGGGAGAGGGACACCTGGGAGACTGTCGCCAAGTACTGAATGAATCAGCTGATGCCAGTCGACATCCACGTCAGCGGTGTTTCCGGCTGCCTCAGCTTCTCAGAAAGTTTGCACTGCCGCAGGAGGTTTTTCCTGCATCACAAACCCAAATGCTCCTGCGCACTATGGGGATGAGTATCCAGACTTCGTGGCCATGGGCGAGACACCAGGGTTTTGTAGTCATGGTGCAGGCGCCGGAGGTTGTGGCCGTGGGCTATGCTTGCTCATCTTTTGCCCTTGTTCAGGTAGCACGATTGGCTGATTGTTTACCATGGTATCTACATCATCAGCCGATGTATTTACCATCTGTTCCTGGCCAATTGTCGGATGTTCTTTCCCATTATTCGCATTCTCATCCTCCTTCTGCCCATCTTTCTCCTCCTCATCCGCCTGCTTTCTATCCTTAATGTCCCTTTCCATGTGCACATCGCTGTCCAAATCCACGCCGTCCAGGGCATCCACATCATCCTCTGATCGCATATCCACATCAGAAACATATACTGAGTCATATTCGCGGCCCCACTCCTCGGTACCGTCTGTATCATCGTCTGAGGAAATTGACACTGCAGGCAATTCTCCCAGCTCTGGAGATACCCGCACTAGTTAGCCCTCCGTATCCAAGTCTGCATCATACATCCTTTTCTGCAACTGGGAATCACCGGCCTGAGAGATATCATCTCCTCCGGGGGTTTGTTTAACAATACCATCCCCATAACCATTCCCCTTCCCCTTCCCGTCTTCCGTTGCTTTCCCCGTCTCTTTCCCAATCCCATCCTTTGTACCCTTCCATTTCCCGGTTCCTTTCTCACCACCCTGCGGTTCATCTTCACCCTCCCCGTCATCATTGTAAATGCCATCACTTGGACGGCTCCCTCGACCGCTTCGCACTCCGGCATCCGCCCAGTTCTCATCATCATCATCCACATGGAATCACTGATCCCAAATGAGTGTCCTAACAGCCATGAAGTTGCCTGGCTTGTACTGCCGCAAGCTTGGTGGCTCAATCTTTGCCCGGAGATCATCACTACTGTACCAAGAGAAATGCTCGCTGGTGAGTTAAATCTTCCCCGAGCTGGTTGTCTGCACATTGGAATGGTCGACTTGATCCCCAAACGCATGTGGGTGGTCACACCTGCAATTGTTCTTATGATTGGGGCTTTTGTCAAACATTTGCCCGATGTATGAGCAGAAGAATACCCACCAGTGTCGGATTGGTGAACTCCTGCCCCTGCGTTGCAGCCAAATTACCTGGAGTTGTAAAATGTGGCGAGTCATGACTGGGTCAAGAAATATTATATAATAACAGTGGTCCCATGCCCTCTCATCCTTGACACTGCAAACAGTGTATATCAGTATGAGTCCACGGATGTGTTGCAAGATGAAACCGACTTTATGGTGATGACCCAATGACAGGCGTCGATTTATAACCGAAGTCGGCATTCTTGCCCTAGCAGTTACATTTCCCTTTCATTGCAGCAGCCCATTGGTGTGATCAGGACGAGTGGAAAATGAATCTAGATCGGACACGTTAGCATTATGATACAGTTGAATGTCGCGGAAGAACGCCCAGATTGAACTTACAGAGTTGTTGAGGTTATCAGGCGCGTTTTCGAATGAGAGGCATTCTTTCGGGGAAGTTAGGTGTTCTTGAGAGAGTTCACGATGCTGGCAGTCTGTTCAATACGGGAGAAAAACAGGATGGAGATGAAGGTGGGAAGAAGGGATATATATCCTCGAGTTCCTGCGATATCTTGGTTCTTCTTGTTTTGTTGGTTAACACACACCAAACGGCCCAGCTTTCATCTTACGGAACTACCAGGCACCTCATCGATCAGAAGCCTCAAAACGATATTTAATAATCGCAGGGAGGACAGTATATGTCACAGGGCATTGCTTTGGCATCACGTACCACTTTTACCTGTCAGACTCCGTGCATCTCGCAGCAAACTGAGTAGTTCACAGGTTGTCCGAACTGTGTAACCATCCAACAAGGCTATCAAAGGCTAGCTGTGGAAAAAGCACATGCAACTGATGTCATAAGATAGAGAATATGATATTGTGAGCTTTGTGATGCTTATAGCTCTGCCAAACGGGGATTTTCACCCGGAAACTGAAGATTTACACAATCAATATTTTGAAGCATTGTGTCAGGAACGAGTGCAATACGATGATAATTGTGCCAAGAACGCATCACACCCTTCAAGCGATGCAAATAGACCTTCAGACATTGTTGTAGCTGTGAATATCAATGTTGAGTTTAATCTGATATCAGTTGACTGCATAATTATATGCTTTTCAAGGGATCTTGTCCCTGAGTATTCTCTGCGATCAGAGTCTAACGCGGTCTACACTGCGCCTCCCATTTTTGTTGAATCCCTGAATGGTTACTCAAATAGAAGTCTACCTCGTCTGTCGTTGCATATGCATGCCAAGGAAATTATTCCTGCGTGTTTAAAGTCGAACATCTATATTGGAATATGCCTTCCCAGAGCCCTCACATCGACACGACTGGTTGTAGGAAATGTTCAACGTCATGATAGTCGTCAGAATCAATAACAGCTTGGGTCCTCGGGTAACTTGCAACTTCGGCCTTCTAAGAGATGAATTTCCGTACCGGTTGGTGAGATGGATACCTCTCAAAGAGGGAGTTTGGTACCCTGTATAATCTATGGTCTGAACTCCTCCCACTTATCTTGGCTGAACAATTCTCTCGTGGCAGATATCACACAATGCTTGGCTTCCACCCTGTCCGCTACACTGCGATTGTGAATAAATACTGGAACCGCCCGAAACAGTTATAACACACCAGCACCCGGAAAAACCTTACAGACAGCGTCAACATGTCGCGTTGTATCCAGGCCTGCATCCGGCATCGCTAGCACTCCCACTCCTATCAGCAGTCTTGTATACCTGCCTACTCCCATCCATAATCCAGAAACCCGTACAATGATTACAAATCCACTGCGAACATGGGGTACATACAAGAATCAGGGACATAGTGAATGCCAATCGCAACTGCAGACGGTGTATACAGCTTGATCAATGGTGTTCCGCAGTTGCAGCATCAATCGATTTGTTCACTCAGACATGACCTGGCTTGTATTTGCCACGGGCAGACTCGTGGAGCTCTACATGTGAAACAGACAGAGGTTTACGAGTGGAAAAGACTTGAAGTTGGTAAGTGATGCAATGTGACGCATTGCGACAGCATTAGCCCAAGCTCTGCACTGACAGATAATAGAGACGTACTGGAATACCGCACTTCAGGAAAACAACATATGGTCCATAGTATTCGAGGCACGCACAAAGGAGATATTGATCGAGGTATGCTGCAGAAATGGCTGACATTGGATATTATACAACTGGTACCAGGTTTGAGCACCAGTCGATAAGAATAAATCCCATTTAATTCAATTTGCAAAGGACAACATAGCAGATCTGTATGAGCTCCTCCACTTGGAATCTTCTGCAGAGCGTTTGGAATTCATTGATTCCTTTCTGGCAGATAGTAAGTATGTTATTCCTATAGCAGAGAATGTGGAAGGTGGTGTTCGCAGTCCAAATCCAACGCACAGAGAGTAGGAAGCTGCTAATGAATGGCTAGCATGCACATTACTTTCTGGCAAAAAGAAGCCCGCATTTACCTACATCAAATTTCATCATCGGGCTAATAACTGCAGTATGTATAGTATTAGCAACGGTTCTGAACCGTCGTTTTGGGTCCGGATCCGGGTCGGAACCGAACTTTCTCCAAATTGGCTGTACGGGTTGTCAAAAAACTCGAACTGTCGATTCGGGGACGGTTCAATCGACATCTCGCTACCCGTCAGAATTCGGCTGATCCTCTGTGGGTCCTCCAGCGGGTCCATCTGTAAACACATATACTGCACTAGCCTTTGCTATTTGATAATAGTACTCATTCAAAATCAATTATTCGATATCCTTCAACCCCATTTTGCATTTTTTCTAGGGTGCGAAATCAATAACATTTGAATTCATGTTTTTCATTGACTAATTAGTATGTTGGACCATGGAGGAGGTCAATAGTTCAATTATAAGCTCAAATATCCATGTGAAGCCTTCATTGCCCAATATGCATCGCAAGTAATTCATGAGACTCAGTTAATACTCAGTTCACGGTCAATTTCAAAATGGGGCCGTGACCGTATAACTTTCTCTTTTGCCAATGATGGCTGGCAATATCTTGGTTATGGATAACAGTGAGCAAATCACTTACCAATTACCTTATACAAAAGGCCAAATTGCATTGAGGCTCCATTGATGCTCATTTTCAGAATGGGGAAGCAACCGTTCCGCTTGCTATTTTGATGGTAAGGGCTGCCAATATGTTGGTTACACATAACAGAAAGCATATCCCGTTCCAATCACCATACTTGCATTACCAAATATCACTGATGCTCTGTTGACATGCAGTTAAAGGTGGAGGCAATATCGACACTAACCATATTGCACATAAAGGCTACCAAACGTCGACTATCCATACAGGACGTGGCACAACTCTTCAAATATACAACATGCAATGCCCAAAATGGTTGATGCTCTTTTGATGATGTGGTGACACTGATTTTTAGGTGTTGCGAAATCGACTCTAACTATATTGTCCCTAAACGTGGCCAATACATCGATTATTGATAAATGCCATATTAGAACAGCCCTTGGATTACACAAGTTGCAACACCCAAAATCGTTGACACTCTGTTGACACTCTGTTGATGCTGTGTTGATGCTGTGTTGATGCTCAGTTGATGCTGATTGTCAGGTGTAGCGATATGGTCATTGACCAGATTGCCTATCAAGGCTGCCAATACTTCGATTATGGATAATAGCCGTACTACAGCCCTTGGATGACACATGATGCAACACACAAAATCGTTGACGTTCTGTTGACGCTCATCTTCAGACAGGGGCTGAGACCATGTCGCCATCTCTTTTGCCCACAAAGGCTGCCAATACGTTGATTATGGGTACATGCTGCAGCACAGCTCTTGAATCATACAAGATGCAACACCCAACATTGTTGACACTCTATTGACGCTCTGTTCATGCTCTATTGATGCTCTGTTGACGCTCTGTTTATGCTGTGTTGACGCTCTGTTGACACTCATTGTCAGGTGCAGCGACTTCGACATCAATGATGTTGCCTATACAGGCGGCGAATAGGTCAATTATTGATAAATTCCGTGGCGAAGCCCTTGGATGATTCAAGATGCAACACACATAATCGTTGATGCTCTGTTGACGCTCATTTTCAGACTGGTGCTGTGACCATGTCACCTTATCTTTTACCCATAAAGGCTGCCAATACGTTGATTATAGGTAAATGCTGTAGCACAGCCCTTGGATTATACAAGATGCAATACCCAAGATTGTTGATGCTCTGTTGACACTCTGTTGATGCTCTGTTGATGCTCAGTTGATGCTCTGTTGACGCTCTGTTAATGGTCTGTTGACGCTCATTGTGAGGTGAAGTGACGTCGACATTAACAATTTTGCCTATAAAGGCGACCAATACTTCGATTATGGATAAAAGCCATTGCACAGCCCATGGATGACACAAAATGCAACACACGAAATCGTTGACGCTCTGTTGACGCTCATTTTCAGTCAGGGGCTGTGGCCATGTCGCCGTCTCTTTTGCCCACAAAGTCTGCCAATACGTTGATTATGGGTAAATGCCGTAGCACAGCCATGGAATCATACAAGATGCAACACCCAAGATTCTTGACCCTCTGTTGATGCTCTGTTGAAGCTCTGTTGACGCTCTGTTGACGCTCTGTTGACACACTGTTGACGCTCATTGTCAGGTGAAGCGACGTCGACATCAACGATTTTGCCTATAAAGGCGACCCATACTTCGATTATGGATAAATGCCGTAGCTCATCTGTAGAATGACACAAGATGTAACACACAAAATCTTTGACGCTCTGTTGACGCTCATTTTCAGACTGGGGCTGTGACCATGTCACCTTCTGTTATGCCCTCAAAGGCTGCCAATACGTTGATTATGGGTAAATGCCATAGTTTGGCCCTTGGATTATACGAGATGCAACACCCCAAATAGTTGATCCCCTGCTGACGCTCTGTTGATGATCTGTTGACGCTCTGTTGATGCTGATATTTATGTGTAGCAACATCGACATTAAATGTAGTGCCTACAAAGGAGGCCAATACTTCAATTATGTGTAAAGCTGTAGCACAGCCCTTGAATTATACAAGATGCAAAACCCACAAGTTTTGACGCTCTGTTGACGTTCCTTTTGAGAATAGCGCTGTGACTATGTCGCTTTCTGTTTTACCAATAAAGGCTGACAATACGTTGATTATGGATAACAAAAAGGAAATTGTGTCTCAATTAACACACTTGCAAGACTAAAAATCGTTGACGCTCGGTTGACACTCATTTTCAAAACGGCGCTGTTATTGCTTCGAATTCTCTTTGGCCTATCGAGGCTGCCGTTATGTTGGTTATGGATAGTGGCGAGCAAATTTCTTCCCAATTAACTTACTTAGAAGACCTAAAATTGTCGACGCTCCGTGGACGCTCCTTATCAGAATATGGCTGTTACCGTGTCGCACTCTCCTTTGGCTATTAAGGCTGATAATATGTTGATTATGAATAACAGTGAGCAAATCACTTTCCAATTAAGTTGCTTACAACTCCAAAAATTATTGACGCTCCATTGACGGTCACATTCAGACTGGGGCTGTTACTGTATTCCTTTCTCTTTTGCCTATCAAGGCTGCTAATATATTGGTTATGCATAACAGAGAGCAAATTGCTTCCCAAATAACTTCCTTGCAAGACCAATGATCATTGACACTCGATTACCACGCATTTTCAGCATGGGGTGGTAACCGTGTCGCGTATTCTTGTGCATATCACAGCAGCCAATACGTTTGTTACGAATAACAGCAAGCTACTCACATTCCAATTAACTTACTTACAAGACCAATAATCGTTGACACTCCATTGACACTCGCCATAAATACATCCTAAATGTTGTTGTGTAGTTAATCATTTTGTATAAATAATCATATAGTCATTATTGGCAGCCAACGTACAATTTATATGAATACTCAGTTGCATCCAAATGCTTTGCGCCATGTCAATTTCTGATCCACTGATGCACATAATCTATAAGCAATGGATAATGTCGCGCTGTCACATTTCAGCGCTTTCAGCTGGCAATTTACCACATTTTGATCCATATACTAATGCTTCATCAATATAGCCCAATTTGCGTATTTTGCCTTATCCAGTTGCTTCTCCTCGATTTCCATGATCTACCATAAGCAATTCCCAAAATGTTGACTCTGTGCACCAGGTCGGAAAGCAGAGTTATGTAGTCGGTTTTGTGGGTGAATGCTACATGACAGTGGTCATTCCTACAGATTCGCGTTGCGCATTGACCTCTCCATCTATGACACTTATGCCATCCCTGACCTATATTTTGTTAATAAATTTTGTCTTCAATATAGATTGTGTGATGTCACTTACGGATAAGAGGCATGATGATATCCTGTTGATCAATCATCAATCAACTTGGTTTGAAGTCTAGAACATTTGTGTGGCACATACGACCCTTGCTCATGCACTGACGAATTATCATGTCTCACACTTTGGTCACTGAAACTTAAAAAATGCCGACACATAGTGAAGGTTCATGAATTACTTTTCGCGGAGATAGGTAGTCAATAACCGCACATTGTGCAAGTAGTGTACAGATGACAAACGAGCCAGTACTGTACGTTTATCGGAATCCAACTCCTGTATTGTAGTTTGCTAGAGAGGTTCTATGCAGGGGTACAAGCTGATGGGTTTAACAGGTTTTTATTTCTTAATTGGTAACCAATTGGGTACCGCGTCGGGTGTGAGAGCCAATATCGCTACTTGTGTCTGTGGTTTCCCAGGTGCTAATCTCAAATGGCTAATTTCAGCTCGTGAAGTTCCTTGTGGCATTGGGATTCTATGTTGACACTATCATGTATCTCCAACAGCTCACCAAATGTTGTAAGCGCAGTAGCAGGAGCAAACTGATTCATTTGCGGCTTGATGACTGCCTTAACTGTCAATATGGCGGTTCTGTACCTCAAATCTTAATAATGATGCAAGACAAAAGATCGTTCACACTCAAATTCAGGATGTAGCAGGGAGCATCTCTCAGCTTATTTTGATTATAATGGCACCCAATAAAACTGAAAAAGACAATGATGTACCAAAGATAATATTTTGCACATAACAGCAGGATATCAGAACGCATCCATAGATTGAAATACCGGAAAATGAGAACCGGAGATTGGAACCGACGGGTCTTGCCAAACCCCGCAAAACCCGCGGGTTGACAGGTATGGGTCCGGGTTTGGCCCGCTAAGAAGCTGTGTGTCAGGTTTTTGGACAGTTCTGGAATTGAACTGAACCATTTATCCGGTCCATACCAGGACTGCTGGCGGGTTACCCAGACCTGTTGCTAATACTACCCGTAACATAATCTTACATCAGAAGTTAATTGGTTATTGTAAACATATGATATTGCTGATTAATCCAATGCTAAAGATTCTAGTATTTGTGAACTTGGAGTAATTTTCTTTGCTGAAGTTCAAAATGAAAGTGTCTAATATACTGGTACTGAATTTGGTAACAGTATAGTGGAAGAGTGTCTGTATGGAAACGATAGACTTTGCGGTTGTAAACTACACAAGATTTAGAAAATTTTAATGTACAGAATCTGAAGGTGTGCTGGAGATAATTGATAAACAATATCAATGCAATGGTTAATACAAGAGAAATGATTATCAGTGAATTGGGTACGATGGGGATTCTGATAATGGTATAATCGGATTACATTCCGAAATCACATCAATTGTATGAATAAGCGACTGCGCATTGATTTAAAATATGTTAATAGACGTTACATATAGACAACGTGACAGTATACAGATTAGCAAGATGATATGGCACATTGAGTATTGAGGATTGATTATCTTATAGAACATTTACCAAGATTGACGTAGTAGATATAAATACCAACGCTGCAGATATAATATTTAAACTCAATCGGATAAATTACATATCTCATTTCCACACCTTCTTCAATCCTGGCAGATTGTCCCAAAAAGCAATGTTCCTTTGTCAGGATTGATTGTAATTCAGTCACAGAATTGGAACAGAGGATTTGGTATTTCGTTTCTGCCTTGTTATATAATTTTGATCCTTGTATATTAACTGCAGCATACAACCTATATCAGCTATCCAATTCGCTCAGCTGGTTTTTCAGACTACTCACACTGCTTAGTCAATCCATTCTCCCGATTTGTCCCCTTCACGAGCTGCACTGTAGTTTGATTACTAAATTCATTTCCCACTCCAGAATTAGCCTAAAAATCACATCATTCCAGGCCCATAATTGTCAGTTTAGACTCAATTTAACTCACACAGTACAATATACATTCATCTGAATTCAATTCCTTGAGTTTGTGTAAAGGCATATGCCTGTGAATGCCCTTGTGTGAAGGTATATCAATAGATCTGGTTGCGAACATGGATGTGAATAGTGGACAGTAGTGAAAAGGTAAGATTATCGCGAAACATCTAAGGCTCATGCCGACCCGACTATATAAAGGTGCTGTCACCCGGCCCTTGACCCGTTACATGCAGCCGTGCTGTTATATTATCCCCCTCTTTACGTGCAGACCACCTGGGCTGTCCAAACCCGTACAAGAGTAGGAAAGGGGACAAACAAACAACTGATCAACTTACGCAAATGTACAAACCCATAAGTACCACAATCAATCAGTACCGTGTCATAGCCATTCGGCGGATCTGGCGCACGGGGAAACTCCACCTCCAGTTAACTTGTCTATGGAGGTGCTACAATCACGTGATCACCCCATTTGTACTGGGCCAAGATCGAAAGAAGCAATGAAGTAATGAAGTAAACAGAAGAGAAGACAAGAGAAAGAAGGAACATTAACAGTGACAAGGTTTTCCATCTCTCCACTACCGGAATATCTGGCATCCGACCATCCAATCTCGCACTAGTAACTCGTACCAAGTGTAAATCATTGTCGGAATTGGACACAGTAATCTCGGTGAAATTCCCAATCATAGTATTAGCGTTGTCTTAACTCGGTGGCATCCATGGCGGCTTCCGCTCTGTGCTCATCTTCATCATCGCCATCGCCATTGCATCGGAATATCTCACTTGTGAGCATTTCAGTAACCGGTCATACTCGCCATTCATCCAGGCATGCTCTCACTCAAGCTTCCCTAATTTTTTGTGAACAACTTTGCAGGCCATGCCCATCGGCAATCATTGTTGCTGCTGTTGAAGCTGCTTCGATATCATAGCCGTCGGTGATGGTCAATCATAAATGACCTCGTATCTATCTTGTAAGCTTCTCATGAAATCGTCATTCATACAACATATATAGTCAGGCATGTTTGCGCTCTCAAGACCCCTGTGCATTGTTCTGTGGGCTAGCCAAGATCTCTGACATCATCTCTTGCAGCTGGTGACTCTCCACGGTGCCTGCCAGTAGTTATATTGATATGCCTTGAGCATCGACCAAACAGGCTTATAGACCTCAAGTATGGTTATTTCGCATTTGCGTCGGTAAGCCGTTTGGTAAACATCCCAGTCGGTGCCTTCTGTAGTGGAGCTCCCAATAATACTAAGTTATTGTGGCCTCCTTTCAATGCAATCCAGTAATCATCTTTTCGTAGTTGTTTTGACTGTCTGTCACGATGCCATTCGGTGACTGTCTCTTGAAATACCATTTCGTGACTCTCGCAATGTGGTTTGGTTGGCTATTTGCTCGTTGTGGAGATACTGTTCAGTCTTGTTCGGAACTGCTTCGGTAGCCGTATTTACACTCGTTCCGCATGGGTCAAACTTCCTTGATCATTTCATCTTCTCTCTGGTGCTGTGGCAGTTGCACTGATCATCCTGCCAGGCGGTGCACATGTAGATACACTTAATATCCGCCCTGTGCTCGGTGTACTTATCATCTCCAATTGCTCACTGGCTTTCCTCCAGGTATGCTTTCCGCTCCTTCTCCAGGTGTGCTCGCTGTCACTTGTCTTGGTATCCATGTGATAATTTTCTGAGTTCGCTTGCCATTTGATCTCCAGGTGCATTGGTTGACTCTTCTCCATGGACGCTTGTTGACTCTGCAAGTGATTTCGTCCAAGGTTGGCTCATCGACTAATCTCCAGTTGCGATTTTTCTGCTGGTCAGTGCTGTCCAATGAGCTTCCTCCCAGCACTTCCGATATGGTAATCACTTCCAGCAGGCGTTGTTTTTGAATCCGGTATGGTCATCCCCCAGTTGTATGTTGTTGCTACGCCAACGACAAATCAATTACTTCTTCTTCTGGCATCATATCGATTTGTTAGCCTTGGTACTGATGTTGATGTTCGGTACCAGCTGTGTGTCTCGGGATTTTCGAAACTGCGTCTCCATCTCATTCGCGATTGTAACTTGGGCATGTCGCTTCTTGATTCATCTGTTGGTGCATTTGCCATTACTTTCCTTCATGGACTTTTCGCAGTTACTAGCCTTCTCTATTGGTGAATACGTTTCACGGTGTTTCGTTCCTGCTTTTCTGGTGTGGTAATTGTACGACATCAGGATTATTGCGATTCTGGCTCTGTCATCCTTGTCTTTGAATATCGTTGCTCGTCCAATGATCAATCTCGTAGGTCTTTATGAAGTACGGTTTTGGCATTGTAGTTGTGTGACTCAGGATCACCGAGGCTAAGTCAGGATTGTATTTGGCATTGTAACTCGGGTATGTAGTTTTGTATTTCAGTAACTCTGAATAGTGCTCTGAGTAGTACTCAGAGGAGTGCTCAGTATCATACTCGGTGGAGCCATGGTGCGGATACATTGTAGGTCTGCATATTGAGCTCGATTGTGACTTCGTTGCTTGAAATCAAATTCCTGATCTCAACAACTGAATAACTTCGCACAACATCAATATCTTCATAAAGGCAAAGAACATTGATTGCGATCTGTCATCAGTGATCCATCTTCTGAGATCCATCTCCAGTAATTCATTCATATCCGATGGCGGTCCATATCCACCCGCGATCAATCTCTGGACACAATCTATCTCGGGCTGTGAAGTATGTTGTTCCAGCCAGATGTTTACACCGTATCGATAATAGCGCTCGTCTGGGCCGCATTGTTTCACTTCTCCTGTAGCTCTGTCGGCTCTTGAAAGGTCATCGTTACTGATCTCAATAATGACCTTCTTCCATTCCCTCTTCATAGTAGTCCCATAATCCATCCGGTCACTGATTATCCATTAAAGAAATCACCCACTCAGTGTTCCTCCCATATGCCATGGGATCTTTGAGTCCAAATCCATGATCCGGTCTCTTGCGCACGTTATGTTATTCCACCCAAATGCATCAATTTGATTCCACCCAACTCCAAGAAGTTGTAAATGCGCTCATATGGCAAATTGTAGCCGGGCTTGAAATTGATTGCAATTGACCAATGCGGCGGGAGTGTCTCCGCCTGGGCTTTTGTGAAAACCTCCACGAAATCGCAGTATATCGCTCAATAAGTCATCCATTCTCTGTAGACACCATCTGTTGTTGTGCCGGCTCCATCTGCAAACGTTAGTACCCAATTCAGAAACGATATGTAGCGGTAGAGGCATACCTAGGAGCCTGGATTCAATACGGTTCGCCTGCGGAAGAGTGAAGCACCACTGTCCAGGACTCCCATTGTGTCTCGGAGTGCCGACCATGTTTACAGGAGTGTACCCTTGGAAACCTTTTCCTGGCCATTGCCACCGCTGCTCCCTGCCAGCCCGTCCAGTGCATGGTGCCTATCTCACCACTTGAGATGCTGTCCACGGTCACTCCCAGCAGCCCTATACAAACTCCCACTGTTAAGAAGAATGTCGCAATGCCCAGCTCACTGGCCAGTAGATCGTTAATAGCAGTAGCTCCTAATAGTTGTATATATGAAGTACAGCCACCTTCGGAACGTGCCTTCTCCCTCGCCTTGATCCAGGTACATTCCCGGGGCATACCTGATGGCCTACCCGGTCCACTGACACCACTTCCACTCACCCTGGGGTTGCAGACCTTAAAGTCAAATGCTTTGCAAGTCGACGCTAGGATTTGTTGCCTGGTACCAAGGTAATTCTTATCACTCTAGCTGACAGTCTATTGACCGAGGCTGCCATCACATGTACAAATACGCTCACTGAGCAAATCACATACTTGTCACGCCCAATTCGGACTGTCTGACAACCAAACAGTGTCCATTCCCACATGGGGATATGACACATCAATTGAACCTCTCTGTGCTTGAAATACATACTCAATCCGCTGGTCTCCTGCGAATGTCGAGATGGTCCATCCTCCGGTAGCCCCGTGGATCCTCACAATCCTGGCCACACAAACAATCATCTACATTATATTCCTGAAAACCCTCTTTGTACCCCATCATATGGGTATATGTCTGTATTTGCTCGTTGGCTATTGATCAGCTTTTGTTGACTTGTTTAACGAAATAAAATAGAGTTGGCGCAGGTGGTACTCTCCTCACAACAATCTTATTCGGTCGTCCTATCAGGTGTTCACTGTGATAATTCATGATGGTAATCGCAATCTGTCTGATCTATGATTGCTGCTCCATGATCTTGAACTCTGCCCATCAATAGATGAAGGAATTTGGTCTTCATAGTTGTATCATTGCATAAGACTTCTGTAGCCGCTACAGTAAACTCGTAATATCATCAGTCATGTAGAGGACTCCATTTAGTCATATAGAAGGAAATCGCAATTGCAACTGTCCCCGGCGATGTGAATCGATCTGATTGGATGTGAATCGATGTGAATCGCACGTATTTCGTAAATCTGCCTTGATTTTCCATAGGTGTACTTCGCTGGTGGTATGTGCCAGTATATGCTCTTTACAACTTCGATTGCGCTTGTTGGATAAGGATCAAACACATCTCAGGAGTACGGGCAGGTTTGACATAGCCGGTAACGCGAGTCTGTGGAAATAAGGATCCGAACTCATCCCTGTAATCGTCAATAGACTCAATTGGATGGTAACTTATCGAATATGATTGATGCCTCGATCGATAGCCTTTGGATTATTGTATGATGCATTTGTTGCAATTGACTTTATCTGAGTTGGTCGCTGACAGGTCTCCTGGCCGATTGGCCTCTGGTATCAACTCGAATTGTCTGTACTGCTTGATTGGGGGGACAATTCATGCCGCTTTTGTATCTACAATTGTTAGATCTCAAGTCCATATGATTTCTCATTCGTAGGTGTTGCGACACATGTCTGGATAATTGGCCTCTGGAATCCTCACAATATCGTCTCTGTTACTGTTAACATCAATTTAGTAGACATATCTAGACACTTTGCTGATGCAATCAGTACTCTCAAATCTGTATGATATCTCGCGCCTAGACTACGCGTCTTGACGTGTCCGATGGATTCAACTCATCAAATTCCATATGCGAAACGTATCTGACATTACAAAGCCATAATAGTGTAATGGCATACCCCCGTATATGGCGTCGTATGAAGGTATATCAGTAGATACAGTTGCAAACGTGGATATCAATTGTGTAGAGTAGTATAAAGGTACGATTATGGCTAGAAATCTAAGGCTCATGGCAAGCCGACTATATACAGCTGTTAATACCCGGTCTTGGACACAGAACTTGCAGCCGTGCCATTACAGTTTTGGTACCTTAAGTTTGATTTTATCCAAATCAATCTATATTAGTTTGGCTGTTGCAGTGTATATCATAGATAGACATTCCTTGATCTTATCTGGCACTTCAATACTATACACCAAATGGATATCCTTCATGTCCACTACATCTACATGGTCCACATCAAAGTCAACAAAATGCAATATAACCTGCATAAGAGTAAGTGCCATCTGTCTGAATGCCTTTCAATCACCCCCTGCATAGGCACTATCTATATATTTATTGTTCTACTCAGTTTGTAAAGAATATCAGTCCACAGAGTGGCCAGTCTACCCATGGCTTCACACATTGTATCAAAGAATCAATAAGGACAGCGATCACTGCACAGACCATTACAAATCTGTTCTAACTGTACTCAAACAAACATTTCAAATACTCCACAAACCTTTATTATGACTTCTACAATTGGCTAGATCCCTTAAGGTTATGGTGCAATAACAATTATATTGAGCTCCATGTCTTGTTTCAAACAGTCTGTTCCTCCCTGCTTTCATCCTCCTCTTCCTCAGTACACTTCTCTGCCTTGTCAATTGTTTCAACCTGAGAATTCAATTGCTTGACAGCACTCGGAGTACTATTCTCTGCAATGGCCTATGGATCATTCTTTGCGCCATCCTTTGCGCTATGCTCAACGGCTGTTGCAGTAGTGTAGTCGAGTGATTGTCCTCCAGTATTGGCTCAATGGCAGTTCAGATTGTTATGATGTTCAGGTGGACCAAATCTTGTTGTGTTTCATGTCAGGCTGAATTTGCCAGAGACAGCTACAGAAGCCCCAGTATTAGTGCAGTGTATACTTTCATTTCAGCCGTGGCATTGATTTCTGCAATTGACTGACACATTGAAAGATTTGCTGGGAATAGTTGAAAATTTCCGACACATTCGCAGCAGACCTAAATGTGCTTAGAGCAGAACTCAGGGTGGCTAGCATCCCGGAGAGACAGTTCTCAATAGCATCACTATATCAATTTCATACTATGATGTCCAATGTTTGCACACCACAAGTCCATATTGTGTATACTATAGAATCCCTCATGAATGACATATATACCGTGCACAGCATATGATTTTCCGCGCATGATCTTAACCACCCTGCTGAAGATACACTTGTTAGCAGTTGTACATCTATCATCAACTGGAAGTTTCATGTGGACAAGATTTCCCTTCTCAAAAATTTCAATTATGTCAATCTTATTCAACCCACACTCCATGGCAATGACCATCCAGAGTCTATTTTCAATGACTATCTGATTGAGTGTTCTAACAGCTGCAGCACTCTGCTCTTAGGATTTATCCAAGCAAGTTGGAAATGAATCTTCTCGACTTCCCTTAGAAGCGTTGGCTGCTGGAACTGTGGTAGAATCTGATGGTTCTGGAATGAGAGATTCTGTGCTTTGTGGAATGAACCCCAATAGTTGTAGATCGATGCATGATTCTGGAATTGTGCACAGACCAGTTGGAGTGATTGGAAGGCCTGGGATGTGGTGATACTTTTCGATCACAAGTGCTGCTGACAATTGAGGTGGTGAGATATGTAGATAATCAGGTATCAGTCTGGTGAGGCGGATTTCATATAGGCTTTTTGCAGTGGTTGAATCAACTTGTCAATTCATCGAGAGCATTGCCGCTGGAAGTGCCAGCCACCATTGAGTGGACTCCATGTCTGTTTTCCATGTGGGAATCTTCAATATCAACAATCAATTTGCCTGCTCAATGAGGGCATTTCTCTGAGAGGTACGAGGCTTGATGTGAACAACAGGAATTTAGAGGTATTCACAGAGATAATCACATGCACCTTTGAAATCTATTCCATTAATGCATTGAAGAATACCCAGTACTCCAAAATGTCCAATGAATTCTCCCTGATGAAATGTCACAATCTCACAGTCTTTTGTTTCCATCTGATAGGCACCTTGGTATCAGCCGAAGTGGTCACATACATTTAAGCACCATTCAAATATGTTCAAAGATTCCATCAGTCCGGGGGTGGACCAGTCCAAACTGCAAAAGGCCAGGTTTAGTCCAGTCCAGTCGAAGAGGTTTTTGGACCGATCGGATTAGTCCCCAATTCTGTTGGACCAGGATTGTACTGGACTGGACTGGCGTTTGCCACTCCAGCGCTGTGTCCAGAGTTAGGGTATATTTCTCAATTACTCAATCTTTTAATGAGAGAAATATATGTTGATTTTACCAAACATACAGACCGAACTATCATATTTGCGCCCAGAGTGAGTATTCATTGATGAGTGGTTATCAGATGTCAGGATGAGTCATGGTTTCGGTGATACCTGACTATAAAAAAATATTGCATTTGTAAGTGTGTGTTGAGTGGTCCAGACCAAGCCCGTCCAGTCCAAGACTGGCATTCTGCGGTCCAACCTTTCATTTGGACTTTACTGGACTGATCCTTACTCCAGACTGGGACCGTCCAGACTAGTGGAATGATTGAATTTGTGTCACAGATGCCCGCAGCCAATCAGATCAATCAGAAGAAGCTTCCATAGTACCTTGAGAAGGATTGATTCCAGGGGAGCAACTGTCGTTCTGACTCTAGTCTTTGCACATATGCTACATTGTTCTAGTAAAATGGCAACTTCTGTCTTTGTATTCCGGTACTATTTGCTATCAATCTCACCTCAGGGTTTGTTACAGCCAGCATGCATTAGGTCATTGACATGCTCTTCAATAATTAGGTCAAACATCTCATCTTCGCAAGAGTAGAACCATGGTAGCTTGTATTTTCCTTTGTGCTGGTGGTAAAGTTTACTATTGATAGCTCGATAATGCTGGCCGGAGGTGCATCTGGCCAGCGGCCATTGAATAGTTTAGGTTGGGTTTTCTAAATATCTCCATAGCGGTAGATTGCGGTACATGTCAGTATCCTCCTTCAATCCTAAACAACAAACAAGATATGCCTCAGAATATAACTTACCTTCATTTGGAGTGACTTGAATCCAGCCAAGTGGAATCAATTCTTAAGACCAGGGGTGTGGATGTGCGATATGAAGGCATCTTGAGCTTCTCTGCTGAATGGATCCGGAGAGGATATGGCCGATGGTGCAACCAATGCCTCTGCTCTGGATTCAGCGGTGGAAGCAGCGTGGATGCTGAGGAAAGACCAGCCGTGGAAGCAGCAGCAGATGCAGCACCAGAAGCGGTGGAAGCACAGGCAGAGCCTGATGCTCCAGATGTTGAAGCAGTAGTGCTGAGAACAGTGGAAGCAGTGGTGGAACCTGCGGCGGTACCAGTGGCGGAAGTGGCATTCAATGACGCAGGTAACATAGTTCAATTTGGTCACCGTGTGGGAGGTGAAGTTCAGTATTAGTTTGTGAGTTTTGGATTTTGGATGTGAATAGTGAAATGTAATGCTGATGGAGTCTTTTGAATGGCAGAATTGATGTCATATATACTACTAGAACTGACTAGAACATTTACCTTCTTTGCACCCACCCGCAACTTCACTCAACTAATGTCTACCAGTGAATCTTTCTATTGATCACATCACCCCTCTATATTTATTTGCATGTTCACTTAATTACTCCTTCACACTACTTTGCCAAATGCCATTCTTTATATTTAACTAATGTATCAATTAGTTGATTTGATACTCGTCTCCAGGACCAATAAGTTATTCACTTCTGTACTGTCTGTACTGAGTGCGGATTGACACTTTGTTATTGAACAAAGTCTAGTATAAACTAACACATAGATACATTGATGTATATATACATAGCTTTGAAGGCATACAGAATATCTATAGTATAAAACTGTTGAATACTGAGTGGAAACTGCAATGTCTCGGATCAAAGACAACTTTGCTGAGGAGTGGGTTATGTTTCAGCATCAGCTATACTACAGTTGCGTGTTCATCCTTTTATGTCACCAGTACCCGGGGCAGTATGTACACTGGTTCGAACCAGTTAAACAGTAAAATAGTCATCCTGAATATATACAGTTGAAGCAGTTGTCAACCAGTTCATGGCGGTGGTTTAGCATGCAGTGCAGTTTGAACAGTTAAGTAATTGATTCGGTGCAGTTTCCCACGGAAACCCAAGTGGTTTCCACTGTTGGGAGGTCTGGCCACTTCGAGATTCAGTACTCTAACCTCGCAGTCATTGACTGCCAGGCTGCAAGCTGAATGGTCTAGGGGCAATGGCAAAAATGGACGGCTTGTATGCACTCGCCGAGCGATCAACAGTTGGGGCTGGCCCCGTGGCGCAGTGGTATCGCTCTTGAAAGTATAGGCGGGGTATACAGTCACAATACTATGGGTTCGACTCCTACTGCCTGCCCCCCGGTGTGAAGGGGACAAAGGGTAGCGGGTGGGGAACTCCGCCATGTAACCGGCTTGCCCGGAGGCGGAGGGGATATGGGGCTCTGTCATACTCTAATTAGAGTGCATACAGTATGAATAAACAAACAAACACGATGAACAGTGAGGAAATGGTGTAATGATTGTGTGGGGAATGCTGACCTGATCTGACACTCTGGAATCAGAGTATACCTTACTAGTTGGTTAGAATCCCTGCTAGCTGGCCGGAATTATGCACACCCGGCACCGGTAACATCAGGCGGGGTCCTCCAGTAGCCCTGAACGGATTCTAACCGCAGCCCGGGACTGTCCAGCCCAAACAGAAAGTACACCCGATTGATTCTGCGCAAGGGCGAGTTCGGTAACTCCTGGCTGAAGTCTCTAGCATCCCGGACACCGGTTTCCAGGTCACCCATACTGGCGCTAGCTGATCCGATTCTAGACAACGGCCACCTTTACCAAGCCTTAGTTGGCTATGTGCGGACTAGTGATGTCGGTGGTAGCCCGGACGGATCTTGGTGCCGGTCACCAAAGACAGTAGTCGGACCGGACAATCCGGATCCCTGGTGGGGAATAGCAGACACCGGTCCCCGGACGGACAGAACGCTAGTCCTGAGAGTTTTATCTTTATTAAGTACTATAGTATCCTCCACACCTTTGCGAAGTGCCGGAAAGAAACAAATGCCTCATCCCTTACCGGTGATCTCGCACGCTGGAGGTTAGTGGTGATAGTTTCTTACGTACGAAGTGACTTCGCCGGTGCCGGGAATCGTGAGCGTTGTCGTTTCGCTGGACAGGGTGGCGGTTGTGGGCGCATGGCTTATAATTGCTAGTCAGTATTGTTTTCGAGTTTGCCTTTACATACACAATTTTTTCAGATATAAGTTGTAATTTTCCGTTCCCAGCGGTGATGACCACACCCACGCCAGGGATTGAAAGCTTCGTAGTCTCCACTTCCGGCAATGATGTCACCGCTGCCGCTGCCTTCGTCATTGTGACCATCCAAGGCTTTGATTGTGGTACCTCTCCACCGTCATTCGCGGCAGCGGTTTGGTAACGGTTTAGGCGTAACAGTAGTCGCGATCACAGTGGTGACGTAGTCGACGGCAGGCGAAAGCCCATTGCTAGTAGCCTAAGTAGTGAAACCAATTTTGGGTGAGGCATACGCTAAAATCAATACCAGAAACATAGTGGGAGCGGCACATCTGTTTCCAGACGATCCCATATCCTCAACATCACAAATATGGTGGATTCTGAACAATCGTATCGATCTTCCTATATAGAACGACGTGTATGATATGCTTTGAGGAAGAGTTAATACAGTGATGAAGAGTATAGACAGTATGGTAGCCTGTAGATAGAGTTTGAAAAAATTAGACCAGAGCGACTTGCGCTCGATCACACAAGTTTCTGCACCACTTTACGTTAGTTTCACCCTAAGCTCGGTCGAGGAACATCCCAGCCTACCTGTCCTGAGCAGGTTATAACTATGCGCTCCTGAATAAACGATGGCTCAGAACAGCAGCGGCTGAACCACCGGTACCTACAGATAACCATACTGCCGCCCAACCACTTCTGTACGTCCCTGGTGAGGATACGTAATGAACTATACCTGCGGCTATCATACAACTGGGGATCCCCGGCAATCTCGAAAGTCTGGACGTTTAGTTTGAATACGCATCCGTAGTCTTGCATATGAATGCTATCCTCAGACTCTCGGCTTCTCCTTTGACTTCTTCACAGCAATTATTCATGGTCAGCAGTACTCGCAGAACCCGGAGGTAGTCGTCAGCGCGCACGCGTCTATTGACAACCGAGCTTGGTGAAGCGCGCGATGCATAGCAAACTGCTTACATCGGCGTTAGGGTCCGCAGGTCCGCAGTACGCGTAATACAGGACTTTCCGAGGCGCGTATAGGTGGTTATGAGCGTAGAGTTTTAGATGACTGTTAGCTTTGGGTTGCTATCGCATTGTAATCTGAGCGCATTCAGCCGTGTTAGTATGTGGGTGAATAGAAGGCTCTGCAGGTATTTGGGGCCGGTATTCCCTGACGTAGTGTATATAGTCTAGGATATTCCTTGCCCTGCGGAAATAGGGCCCCAAGTGGGGCGGTGTTGCCCGGATTGGAAGGACTATAATTTGAGAACCCTGGCCCTCGAATACAGACAGAGAATTAGGCCCAACGACTTTCATAACACTCTTACAAACTCTAGCCCAGCGCTGAGTTGCTAACTTCGGTGGACGATATTGAAGAGGCCCGATATCTGATACGTCCGTCGTTCAAGGATGTCTCGAACTAGTAGATTCGGTCTGTACATCGCGACAAATACCTATCTCAATGATTGATTCGAGACATCACAAGACGTCGAGTTATGTTAGCGCTAGATGAGATATCCGTCTACCTGATATTCGCACTGCGTAAATGGAAATCGACAGTGGAATTGTCCCCCGACGCTTCGTTCAATTTGCATGAGTTTCCCACTTTTTCCAGTTTTTTGATCCGACGGATATTAAGGATCCAGGGGACTTAGATAGTTGTACTGTGAGAATTGGCCGTGATTAACTGCCCAGGAATCGCAGTTAGTTCACCCTCCGTAGTACTTACGGTGTTCGCTAACGTGATTTCAAATCCGTTTCATTTAATACTCACCTGCCGATTAATAATAACTGTATTCTCGATTTTGCTTTCCATATACGAAACCCCAAGTCTCAAAGTTGTCACCCTGTCCTTGTACTCTACAAGTTACAGTGGCGGCTTCGCCGCCCTTTGGAGGTACCCAGATAGATCATCTCCAGCTCAACTCCCAGGTATACCTTACCCCTGGCTTTCAAGTGCTTGGAGGGTACCAAAAGTTGCGCACACTTCTAGATATGATATCAAGTCCTGGCAGCCATTTCACTGTGCTAGAACATGTAAAGATAATGTAGTGACATCTATGACTTGATTTGTGTGAAGGAAAAAAGTTGAATCCACCACCTGGTCTCTTTACCAAATACCACACATATGGTGCCATGCCACCCTCCACATCAATGACTGTCTGTATCCAGGTGAATATTCTACTAAATAGACTATCCAGCCACTCTGTTGGTAGTTTCTGTTGAGGGACATTATGGTGGAGAAGAGGAAAGAGAAAGGAATCAAAAACCACAGTAGCAAAAGGAGTGAGGCTCTATGACTTACTCAACTGCCATTGATATACCCTATGATTTGTAGTGGTGAATCAGTGGATCTAGAAGGCAGAAGGCCTATCTTCAACATTCCACCATACATTTTGCAGCATTGAAAGGGGATACTGGAGGGAGCATTTCTAGCTCGATGAGCATAAGAAGAGGGCAACAGAATTTGATAGAACATGCAGCCTTTAGGAACCACCCATATTGCATGGATCAACAAAAGCTCAACATAAACACATGTAGCCAAGAGCTAGAATGAATACAGTATGTATTTCATTGTGTAGTGAAATGATACATCCACAAAAATACAAATCAACTATAGCCTACACTATGTGTACATGTGTACTTGCACAGCTTATAGCAAGCTTCCCGTGGATCTCTGCCCAATATGCAGTCTATAGTCATCTCCAGTCCATTCATAGAGGTGTGCACCTGTGCATATGCAACTATATAAGACTGGTGGCCAGACATCAATGTACACCTGTATTTACTACTAGGCTGTTATAGTAGTATGGAGTCAAATGGAGAGTCTGCTGGTACTTGAATGCCATATCAGAGCCTACTCTGAAGCCAGCTTGCTATCCCGCTTGGATGCCTGCTTCATTGCCTCCTTGAGAGTCTGCTCAATGTAGGCACGAGAGAGCAATACTTAAGAGCTATACCTGTGAGTTGCATACTTTGGGAGTTGTTGGGTTTTCCACCCAATGCTTTTGGCCGATGAAAATCTGTGACATTGTGGAAGATTTGACATCAATATTGATGAACTGAATCTACTTGTCTAAGTGCTTCTGGTACTATGATCACCATCACCAATACTATCATTATCACCATCATCATCATGGCCATCATACCATTGCCAGCATCACTATCAGCCCTTGACTGAATGTGCATACATGCACCCACACTCTATAGGCTGCAGGCTGCAGATTTTGCTTGATAATTTGAGTCCCAAGATTCAATTTTCTACTTTTTGTATAGAATTCAAAATTGTAATTGTCAATACCATGACTATAAGGCATTCTGAGAACACATTCTGGTGGGCACAATGACGATATGGTTTACCGTGTGATATTGACCAACGTTATAATTTCTGCCATGATATAACACCTACTACCCACTATCTACCATCTGCCTTCTGGTGCCTGGTGGCTGCAACTCTGCAAGTCTCTGAATCTAATACTAAGAAGCAAACATGGGAGCATATAGTCAGGTGAAATTGGGAGTATCTTGCCTGTTGAAAGTAAACTTGGAAGCATAGAGCCAAGTAGGCTGAGAGTGTATCATGTAATGCAGTTGGTGACATACTTGTGAGCATGCTTGGGAGAGGGCTTAAGAGCATTATGAGAGTATACAAAGGAGTACATATGGCTGCGAGTGTACCATTCAGTGCAATTAGGAGCATTCTTGAGAGCGTGATTTGATGTATACTTCAGAAGGTACTTAGAGGTGTACCTGGAAATGTACTTGGAGTGTACTTGGAAGTATATTGAAAGCTTACCTGGGAGCATAGAGTTAAAATGATCCAGAATGTATTATTGAATGTGATTTGAAGCATACTTGCGATTGCGCTCAGGTGGGTTCTTAACAGCATCTTGAGAGCTTAGTTGGAAGCATGCAATGAAGTGTATTTGGCAGTATTGTTGAATGCAGCATGATATATAGTATTAAATGCACTAAATTGTATGCATATCATAGTAATGTAGTCAACCCGCTGGTTCATAGGAGCTCTTAGTACTATTCATCAAATATAGTACAGAATACGATCCCAGAAACCGCTTCTGTATGAGTTCTGCATCATGTAATGTTTTTTCGCTTGGTGAACCTATCTACCCCAGAGTCTCCTAAATATATGCACTCCTCATCACCCAGTCCACCTCTGTTATCCCAGTAATTCTATGCACCACCATCCCCCTCCTGACTTTCCCAGCAAATGTAAGTAGTGGAGATAAGATATGGATTTTTCCACCACTCTGTATACACTCAACTCCAACTTCTACAGTATACCCACTGTACAGGTCCCAAGCCCACTAATATATCTCACCAAGTCTCTGTAAATTGGTACTATTTCCATTGCCAGAGCAATTATTGTCAGCTGAAAAGAAGCTTTCTGCTCAGCTATTTGAATTATATGAAATCCAATGATGTCACCAAGTTTTGCTCTGATTACAATATGTTCTAGGGATGAAACATCCATAAATAGATCCTATTTCACTTCCCAGTTGCCAATTTACTCCATTGCAAATTCTCCTCATACTACTATAAAAAAACATTCCAATAAAGGTACTAATCCACAACTACTCACCCAATATTAGATATATCATGAATGTCAACTTGGGATGTGAAAGCAGGTAGAGTTATACACATTTCATATATATCACACTTTGTTGTCAGAGTGCAACTTGCAGACTTAAATTAGTGGGTCGTTTTTAATTTCAGTTCTTGTGGTTTATGCTTGCCACTATCAGCCACTCAGCCACTCAGCCACAGAATTCTGACCAATAAGAATCGAAAAAGACACATTCCGTGTGCTTATATGAATAATATATTAGGCAGTGCTCTAGAATACCTTAACCCATGCAGCAACAACGATGAAATCAGGATTTAAGCGAAGCAGGCGAACGAGTTCTAGAAGGGCATACAAGCACAACAGCCTAACATACAGCATTAGATTAAGGTTTGACACTTTTATCACTTTTAGCCGGCTCACAGTTTCATTTACTGAACATTGATTCGAGCCCTTTTCCAGTGAAACCAAATATTACAACAAACATCGAAAATGAAGCTCTTTATCGTCGTCAGCTTGTTTATTGCTTCCGCTTTGGCCGTAAGTGCATGACCCCGAGCGATAATGGCTGTGTGAAATCAAGATGCTAATTCTTCATGATCAATTCCCCAGTGGCAATGTGTAAGTGGACGGCCATGCCCGGTGCCAATGATTTAGTGATGATATTGTCGGATCAGGGTACTTACACGAATAATTCAAACTGCAGGATGTAAGTTGATGACAATGCGGTGGTTCCGGCGATGGAGAGGTGAAGTTTTCGCTAACGTATATCACATTTCAGGACGTAAGTGGAAAGTCCTCAGGACTTGGTGTGGAGCTTTTGGATGCTGACACACATCCTAAATCCTTTAGAGGGCGGATTGTAGAGTAAGTACAGCATATTGACACAGCGACGGTGATGCCGGTTTGTAAGCAGGGTGCTGATGTGCGTTTCAACATTCTAGGGCCTTAATGAAGTCTATGTAAGTGATAACCCGCCGACAAAGTTGCGTTAATGGTAGAGAAGAGTGCTGACAAGTATCATCCAATGAAGTGCGTAAGTGGACGGCCCTCGTGACAACCAGCAATGCAGGTGCAGTGATATATGAGAAGGATGCTAATATGGATCTTCAAATCTGAAGTGTGTAAGTACATGGCCCTGGCGTGGTGACAGTGATATAGAGGTAAAATTCTAACGCACGTGCTCGAACTGGCAGAGTGTAAGCATACTATCCATGAACTTGGAGCGGTGACGGTGCTGTGGGAGCCAGATGTTGACGCATATCTTTAAACTTGCAGAAAGAAGAGTGTGTAAGTCTTTAATCAGCAGAGCGAAGATGTGGTGGAAGTAGATTGCTCACAACATATGCAGGATGTATTGGAACCCAATGATGTAAGAGAATGACCTGACGGTTAATTTGTGAGTGATGATGCTGGAGTAGCGTACTGACCTGTTTCTGTGATCGTATAGTGTGTAAGTGGATAACTACTATGGTCGTTGGTGTGGTGACAGATAGATGTAGATGATAATCTTTAAAACTGCAGCATGTAAGTTGACAACCCCAATGACTGTTCTTTGGTGAGAAATGAGTGCTAACTGGTATCTTAATCTACAGTATGTAAGTGGATGGCCCAGTAGTCACTGGCATGATAATATGACTGCAGAGTGCTGACCGCAACTTCGAATTTGCAGCACGTAAGTGGACAACGACGATGGTGGCAACGTAGAAGCAGATTACTGATGGGTATCTTCAATTTGTAAATCTGCAGACTGTAAGTTAACAATGCAACCCAATCGTCGTTTGTGCTTTGATAGATGAGCGCTAACTGGTATTTTCAATCTGCAGGATGTGAGTGAACAACCCCGTGGATTACTGGCATGATAATGTGACTTCAGAGCACTGACGGTTATCTTCAACTGCAGCATGTAAGTAAACAACCCAATGACCGTTGGGGCGGTGACAGATGGGTGCTAATGGGTATCTTCGTTGTACAGAACGTGAGTGTACAACTCCGGATTGCTGGCATGATAATATGACTGTAGAGTACTGATGGTTATATTAAAAACTGTAGCCTGTAAGTGGAAACATCCAATGGCCGTTGGTGTCGTGACAGATGGATGCTAATGAGTATGTTTGGACTTGCAGCCTGTAAGTGAATGACTCGGACAACCATTGACGAAGTAGCGGTGATGTCGAAGCAGGGCGCTGATACATGTCTTCAAACCTGCAGTATGTAAGTTGACATCCCAAATGACTTGACATGATCACTGTGTTGTGTACTGATGAATATCTTCAAATCTGTAGTACGTAAGTGGGCCTTGAGGATTTTAGAAGTGATGACGCTGTGTATGGAGGATTATAGTACTAACCCGCATCCTCGAACGTACAGTGTGTAAGTGCATGACCCGACGAATAATCGGTGATGACGATATGGAAATGCTGACCCTCATCTAATTATAGTGCGTAAGTGCACGACCCCGAAGACCACTGAAGACGCATCAGTGACATGCTTACACACATCAAGAAAGGGCATTAAAGGTACCGAGATAGTGGAGGAAAGGATAGCTCTCAGTCGTTGTATGAAGTTCCCGCAAGGGTTTAAGCTTGGCCGACTGAGAGCGGGGCCGTTCATTTTATTTAGGATGGTGACTTGGTAAGACAAGGAGGATGATGGTAAGAATGCGGATGAGGACGAGAGGGAGAAGGAGAGTGGAGGAATTTAGAGAAATGCAATTCAATACCTTTTCACTTTGTTTTGAAGCAAGGTCATAATCGGTGTTCAGAATCGTTTCTCTATGTTGGTGTCCGTACTAAAACTTATGTCGCTATCGCCAAATTACACTTTCAGTTTAAGCATTCTTCATAATTACCATAATAGTCACCGACCCAGCGTCACCTCGGCTAATCAGGCCGCTCAAAATGCTAAAAACAGCAGCAAGGACGTGAGGGCTAAATATCCTCTTCCGGAATGGGATTTGGGATGACTAAATTCGAGATCCTAGCTATTATTGGATGGGATTTCATGTCATACCTAAATTATCAACTTGACAGCTCTACGCTTACATTATGGCTTATTTTGAATGCATATAGCCATTCTTGAGTGGCTATTTTCGTTCAATTGACACGAAATCATACGAATTTCCGTCCCATATGGCTCGGGAATTTGATTTTGGTCATCTCAAACCCCGTTACGGGGCGTGCTAATGAACTATGAATCCCAGAACCCAGGAAACCGCCTCTGAGCAGCAGCTATATTTGTGTTTTTGAGTGGGAGAGATGCTAGAGCATACCATGCAAATACCGCTGTTTGGCCGGTTCCGGGGAAATCCCGCCTTGAAATAAACACGTGGGATTTGCACAGGATACCCATCTGTTAAATCTCGTGGTTCACACTAATATTAAATAGCTGAGGAGCTTGGATAACAATCATGCACCCTATTCTAATCTGGAAAAATTGACCTAGGCGCATGCACGGGGAGGGAAAATGTCGTACAGCTGTTTTGATTACTATGTCAATCTAGCATATTCGATGAATTATCGGTTATGGTTACTCGTCACGTTATATATACTTGCAACACCGGCTGATGGAAACCTCCTTATCCAGGATTCCGCTATTTATCAGCCCTTGCAGGGATGGATCCACTCGCCTGGAACATCGTGTTGACTCGTATGCATAGCATTGGGAGGAAACCTCTTCGATTGTACTAAAGGTCAACTGAAAGAGAATAGAAACTAACAGATATAGCAACCAATCACGTCATCTTAGGCAAAGTCCTCGGAAATGGACAGTAATAATAAACGTGGGAGAGCATTTGTTCGGATCGGGCCGAGATCATGCAGGACGATAACCGATGATGTGGCTGAACTCGGGTTAAGATGTCTTTGCCCCAGGGCTATCTGTGCACGATAAGCGAAGCAGCAGATCGAGTAAGGTCATCTATTTTTACCCTCCAGTTGTCTGTGTGCGGTAAGCGATGATGAAGTTCAATTAAGGTTAACTATTTTTACCTTCCGGCTAAATTTGATGAACGCCATGTTCTTTGCAGTATACGGAACGTGTTCCGATTTCGTTAGCGCGCACTTACTTCCTTATATTGCAGCTGTTACCACAAAACCGGAAACGTCATACCTTCGGACTATAGGCTTCCGTTTTAAGCACACTAGCTTATTCAAGTGGATACGGTACGCAGCCTGCTGATACAGAATATGCAACCCTCACACCGTTATAGTAATTATTCCTATTGTCACCACGACAAAAGCCAAACTAAGTAAACCGCAGATTCCTCGGGGGACCCGCTGTATCAACAAAACGAAGATCGCACATCACACCTGCAGCTGCCTCCTTGTATTCCACCTCTAAAACTTTCCCCCCGTTCTCTCCTTCTTTTACCTGCCCCCTGGTTTAATACTCCGGCGAAGCGACCCGCTTATCAGTTCCCTTTCCATACGGAAATCTACACACCTTCTGGCGAACAGCATTAGGAGTCTCAGAGTCGTCAAGAAAGTCGTAGATAGAAGCCGCAGTTTTCGGATTGGTAGACGGACTTGGACCCGAGGGCAAGTCGTAGACTGATGCTCCAAATTGTGGTCTGGTGGTTGCGCGCGCCAGAGTTTGAGGAGGGTCGCGGGAGAGGGTTTGCAGAGTGACAGAGGGTATGAGCAAACCAGGCGGAGACAGGGGAACTTCGCATGGTATGATCCGCAGCGATTGTGATCTTTTGCGGTAAGACTGGAGCTTGTATTTTGGCGTGTTCGGCATCGACGGAGTAGAGACCTGAGCAGTGAACCTGTGGGAAGTTGTCGGTGAGTGTTCACCGGCTTTAGTTGTATTCCGAGGCTTCATCTTGACAGGAGTTTTGTCTGCAACGCGTCAGTCACTTGAAATTATGTCTGATTGGACAGATGTGAGGGATACAGATGGTCGGCGCCAACGGCGAAGAGAGGATATCCGGTGATGATTCTCGACTCGCAGTGAGAGAGTCGGCGGCTTTGTCGTCGGGAGCGGGCATTGTCAGTGGTGAGCGAAGAGAACGCTGTAGTTGCGATGACAAGGAAGCAAAGAAAGTACTAGAATGGGATGTATGTACGCATCAATCCCCTTGTTGAGTTGCCAATGCGTACCTTTCCGTAATACGCACTAACTCTCTTAATATCGAAGCCAAATGTTTCTTACATAAAAACAAAGGGCCCGCGGATAGGTGCATTGCAGTTTTGGGCCTTGTAGTGAGTATTTCCGACATGTGTGCCAAAGATTGAAATTTGGGTGTTTTACCGCATAGCAGTTGCATATCTAGCGATCTCTTCCTGGGAGATTGGCGGGAGTAGCTAGGAGGGCATTTGGCAACTCACATTCTCAGAATCCACGCTGCTTGGTTTTTGAGGAGGGGCCGGTATATCTCTATCACTCTTACCTAGTTCTAAACGATTACAAGTAACTAACCTCGTGCTTCTGAGCAGAAGTGCGCGGCGCCACATAGCTTATATCCCTCAATCATTCGGGTCTCAAACAATCGGGATTGTTGGTTATGCTGATTGGTATGGGGCCGCGCGAAAGTGTGCAATTTGAAGTTCCCGTTTATTTTTTGGCCGGGAGACGATTTTGCTGTTCAAACGTTGTAAAAACGGGAGGACACAATAGTTTTGATTTGAGGTTAGGGAAAAGTTTGAAATGAGAGCAACCGAAACCACAGAGAATGACAAAATTTTTGAGGTTGTGATAATCTGAACCAAGCTGAGAAGTTTTCGGGGTTGATCTCAAGCGGTAGTGTCTCATTGTCTCCACACAAGCCCGTCCATCATTGTATAACTCATGAGCCCTTAATTTCATATGCTCATCCCTTTGTTAAGGGCGAATTCGGTACGTGTCCAAGCGCCGGAAAGGTGCACTGGCCTCCTCTTACACTCTTCAGCCCTAGCTGCTCTATCTCCTTTTAGTGAGAGAAAGGAGGGTTAAGTTTCAGCTTTACCGTCTATTGAACCGCAAGTTCTAGGTTAAGGTTAACCTTGACGCTGAGTTACGGTTCGACTCGTCCGCCTCAATTCGTCGCCGGTTATTTCTTCATTTTTTCGTCTGCAATCTACTCAATTAAAGAACGCTTCGATAATTTACCCTAGCCTCAAAGCTGACTGTTACGATGGCGGGGACGAGAAAACTTCGACTAACAGTAGTGTTCGTCAAGCTGCTACCCGAATTGAATGCTTCGAATTTTATCCGACAAGAGTGAATATCTTCCCTTCAGACGTGGCACTCACTCTGTTGCAGCTCCTGTGGTTTTGAATATCCCATCTGGAGGAAACTCCGTTAACTTTGCCGTAGCTCCTGCCTAGCTCTCATAATGTCATTCCAACAGCACTATACCGTGCTTTGCACTTCGGACATCATAAACTACGATGGGGAGTACAATTCAAAGAAAGCCTTATTTTGTAATCGTAATCAAGGGTATGCGTAAAGGTGAAGCTCATCAGTCTCAGTTAACAATCGCGTGAGCAACAATGAAGCATATCCGACTAAACAGTGTTTTGTTTAGGTCGCGGGTTTCGGGCTCATTAGTTGCATAAATAGATCTCAGCCCTCGTACAGCATACTTGGCCAGTATTCATTCCGGCTGACAGTGTTCAGCCGTCTTTATTCATCCATGAATATGTACGGATTCGTACATTGACTACCGTATACGTGGCCTTTGTGGCCTTGTTAGATAGTACAAGCTTCTACATTACCACATTTAACAACGTTGTTGCTATAGTACATAGGGGAGAAGAGGGTGTGTAGATTCTATAGTTTAGAGAAAAGAGAAGGAGAATGACTCGACTTATGCAGAGTATCATAGCGTAAAACTTTGATGCTTCGCAACTCTAAGTCACTTACCACCAGATATGTAGCAACCGTTTCATCCTCAACATCAAGTGCTCACTTATGATTTGTGAACTTAAGTAAGTGCCAAAACTCCCACCCACTGCAAATTCAAGGCTCCGGGATGCTCTGGTTGTCACTTTCTCATGCCTAGAAACCATACCAAGCTTTTGGGAACGTTCAAACCAGATCCTGGAGCTTTCCGGAGGGTTTTTAAGCCTTGACAGTGTAACCAAAATCTCCTAGAATAAGAAACCTGGCACAAAGAACGACACCGGGTTCAGTATCACTCATTTCGTCATTAGGAACTAATTATGCAATTGTTTGTGCGAGTGTCTGTACTGCCGGAGTTGTTCGTCCTTGTGCACACGTAGCTTCCATTTCAGCTATTCTTCTCCCATCTTTCAGTACTTTGGAGGATCTTGGACGCCTCTTTCGTTCACTGATGGTAGTAGCCTTATCCATTCCAGAAGAACAGGTACGAGTAGTGAACATTCGCTCTTCCCGAACAAAGCAAAAGAGGCAACATGATACTCACGGTCCTGCTATAATATAGTCTCTGACCCCAGCTGCTCTTGGTATTCTCTAATCGATGGGAGGCGAAGGCGGCACAGTCAACAATGATTGGAATCCATTGATGTTTGGAGGCCAAACGAATAGAAGCCGGTAAATATATGGAATCCCAAGGCCGCAGAAGTACGATGTAGTGAGGAACGGAGGTTTCCAGTCTTTGCCAGATGGGACAGCCAATTGATACTCTTGTTGAAGGTGATTGCAAAGCTTGCAGGTTCTATAATCTTACAAGTGAACACCTGTGTGGTTACCACACGGTACCTGCCAAAAACAGATCTCATCGCTCTGGTTTCTCTCTCCTCAATGTTGTCAGCTGCTTTCATCGAAATGAAATGCCCATTGAGTCACTTAATCTATGACCGAGTATTGATGAGTATGAACGTGAAGGACAATTCGGAGGATATCAGTAAGGCCGTACACCAGTGCACGGCTGCGTATGAATAGATACGGTTGCAAACGTGGACATAACAATGCAATAGAGTTGTAGGTAAGTTAAGGTAAGATTATCCCTGTAAAAGATCTCGGCCTCGAAGCGAGCCGATCAAATAAAGCGAGTGCTACCCAGCCCTAGTCACGTCACGTGCAGCCATGCCATTACAATAACATTCATCTAGTCTACCTATATCTAGAGTTGGTGCTAATGTGAAACTTCAATGGTATTTCCATGGAATTGTCTCTACTGCATCTAAATCACGCAACTGCCTGTGGAGGAAGAACACCTACTCTAATTCAAGATACAATATAAACGACTAATAAAGGACTAAGCATTACTATCTGAACCATATCTTTGCCATTCCCGGGCTGTTTCGACCACCTATGGTAGGCACTCTTATGACCTCATATGGTCCTTGGCATTGGTAAATGCATCGATAGAACATGGTCTGAAAGTGGCAGGCAGCTGCCTGCAAGCTAGGTAGTAATAAATTTGTAATTACTGACTCTGTGCAGAGACTGCAACCGTTCAATACTACGCCATACTTATCAGCATGTGACTGAATTGTTTGCCTATGATTTTCGTGTGCGACAGTAATGATTTTGTCTCCGTACACTTTAGAACTCTCGCGATTCGGCTCTTGGTCTGTCAGAATTTTCAAATATTTGTCAGTACTGACCTGGATGGGACGGTATATGAGTCCCGTTCTCAGCACTACCTGTGGTGCCTTCCGAATTCAATCGTTGTACATACTGCTTTCACTGACTCTGCAATGCGAGTTTAATGGAATACTCATCCATACAGCACGGTATGTGTTTGTAGGTATCACGATTTTTAACCATCATCATTTTCCCGCTGTTGTGCTTTGAATTACATGACAATGCCATCCAATGCAAACCCGTACTCAATGAAATGGGACTCATCCCTGCTGCAAAAGCCTTGAAAGAGATCTTTAGCTCCATTGAAAAATGATGAAACTCAGTGTATGTTCAAGACTGCACTGTATTGAACCATACAGGTAAGTAACAGTCCCGTTCTCAATCAACTGCTTGAAAAGAAATCGATTGCTTGGTTCAAGTTTAACTGATGGCATTGTATTTCCCAATAATGCTTTTAATGGCGCTATGCGCGCTGATACCTCCATTCTTGGACTCACTGCCTTCAAAGAAATTCTTTTCTCCGTTGGGCTTAATTAGTTTTATGGTATCTTCAAATACTGCTCTGTATAGCATTGTACTTATAAATACTGGCTTTTTCTATACAGTGCCCATGAAGATGTCTTTGGCTTGGTTGGAGTTTGAATAGCGCTATGGTATTGGAAAATACTGCTCTCTATAGCTATGTACTTATAGATACTTCTTGATTTCTGAACCTCTGCCTTTAAAGAAATCTTTGGCTCAGCTCAAGTTGGATAGTGGCACCAGGAACGTTCAGTACTTCAATGTATGTCTCGGTACTTATTTATTCCATGTTTTCTTGCACTGGTGGCCTCAGAGATTTTTGGCTTGATTGCAGTTGGACTTATATACACGTATTCTGGAATACCTGACTGTTTGGCTCTGTATCTGCTAGTATTTTCTTTCGAGTGAACATATGACAATGCCATGTCCAGTGTGCCCTCCAAGTAAGCCTGTAATGTAAAATACTAACAAGCATTTGTCAATATTTGAGTGTACTGCATATCTCAATAACAATATTACAAGAAATTGATAGACCTTTCATTTTGGACTTTTCAATCCGCTTCACGATCTGGTAGTGTTCTGTGCAATCATTCTTGTCGATATGCTTTACAATTACAGTTTTACCTGTGAGCATGGTGAGTGACAGCATATCCTGGGCTTTGCCCTGATTGTGAACCCCACACAGTTTCCGCTCTACACGCCTTCCTACAATCACTTCCACTCCCAAAGCTCTTATACATCTAAGTGCATCACAACACTATGCACCCCACCACGAGAACCAGCCTTCTGACTTGCGTTGAAGCCCGCCGTGAGTTGAAACAGCAAGTACAGCCTACCTACAGTCCCGATCCCGTTTATCAGGACTATCATATGTTCAACGCTCCCCAACAAAGCTTTCGCGATGGTGATGATGGTGACTGTGATTTGGAGGAGTCTCCAAGGAACTGAAGCAACATACTTGCAAAGAAATCACAGGTTTGACATTACACAACTTATCTCTACCTGTTCTTACATCGTTCTAGAGAGGGATCGATCATTCGATATATTTGGCATAGGCAGCTTCAGGTTTTCGCCAAGTGACGACTACTACGATGGCGATGGCGATGGCACCAATGTTGATGATGATGATGATGATGATGATGATGATGATGATGATGATGATGATGATGATAATGATGAGAGTGGAGAGCTACATGACACTATGGGAACTCATCACAACTTGGAAATGAATGGCAGCCAAGGAAGACACCTTGGTTAGAGCTGAAACTGACTCCAAGAGCGGAATTCAGTTGGAGCCCTCGAACACAAGTGCAAAGGAGCCTCGGAAGGTTGCGACCAGGAGGTCCTGGGTTGGACTCCTCATTACTTCTTTGTACCAATTAATACAGACAAGTATAGCACGCGGATGATGAAGAGCATGGTGGAGAACAAGCTGAGGATGATGGGGATGAAGAGGATGAAGAAGAGCATTATCCGCCAGTGCGTCGGCAACGGAGAATGAAATAATCAATGATGAGCAGATCGAGAGCCACAAAGAGTTCCCAAATTCTACTTTCCATTCCTTACTGGTATTCATGGTGACTGATCCATACATGATGCGAACGATGAAGTAGACTCGGATGTAAATGAAGCATCCGGTCTTGCCTGGGATCAAGATGATGGTATCTTCGAGGACTTTGCCAACAATGTGCTTGCGATGGCACCAGATCTTGCTAGAATGATGAGCAAGGATACCATGATGCAGATTCTCGAGCATGCAAGGGCTGTTACCACTTCCATACTCTCTCGCTTGCTCTCTAACAAGATGAGCGCATGGAATGTTGCAATGAGGGAGGAAATGGAATCAGTTTCCGCCAATCTACGCAGGCCCAAGCCAGGTTCTGGCTATACAGGGTGGCTTGGATTCACGGTAGAGTACACAAATAAGGTTGTGAATATTTATGAGGACAAGAGAAATTACTACAAAGACAAATTGATGGAGATGAATGAATAGGGCCACGTAGGCACATTGGAGAGCCTCAAGAGAGCACAAATGAAAGGAGTGAAGCTTTTGCGAGAAACAGCAAGTCTCTTGATACTCAAATATTAAGATATACAGTACTGACCAAGCAGGTTGCATACCTCGGTAACCACGGTGTACATACAGTCCTGCTTGTTGTACCAACCAATATTCCTGTACCAGCTCAGAACAGTCCCGGCTATAGAGCAGCCTAATATACGCTCATTCTGGACAGGAGAAGAAGTCTTGAAAAGTTTAAAACTATGTGGAAAGGCTGGGATTTACACCAGCAAGCAACCAAACCGCTCCCAGTATCTAAGTCCTTTGAAGGAACAGCAGGGAGCGATAAACTGAGGACGTTGGTTTCTTCTGCAACTCTTGCAATCATCAGTAAGTAGCCCATAATGACGTAGCAGAAATTACATTCATTCTTACCACAATGTACATATGCCAAGACCACGAATGGTATGGAGCAATTTCAGAACCTTCCCTGTCAGAGGTTGCAGAGCATACTGACTGCTAGCAAGCTCAAATGGTGTGCACCAAAGTATTGGAGTGCCGAGTTGGGTGGTACTCAGGAGAGAATCTATGACAGCATTCTCTCTACTCGACTGGCAAACCTTAAAATCACATATGATGCCGTGAAAGGTGAACCCAACGTGTTGAAGCTGGTTTGTTAATAGTATTCATGCAAAGAAGATATCATAGAATAAAGTTTACATTAGGTAAACTACCACTGCTTTCAATACAGCGCAACCATTGTAATTGATAGTGCTTACTTACTTAGATAAAATTGAACAGTACTGCTTGGTATCTGAATCAACGAGTGATATTACCTGGACAGGCCCCAATTCCTAACTACAGTGTAGTACTGCTTCATACTCACAAGTATGATTATCATATACTCGAAATTTAGTCATATTACTGTGGACTCCGAGATTTCAATTGGTATCAGCCAATAGTCATTGGTATAGTTCAGTATAATCAAATACTAAATGCATCATACTAAATGCGTTGAACTATGTTCAGCCTCAACTAAGAATGATTGAACTATAGTTGCAAGTAATTACGTAAAGACTATGGGGTGAAATACCCTGTTGGTGTCTGTAGGGCTCTAGTTTAGGGTACCACAGAGCCTCATCCACAGGCTAACCTCCATCTCACATTCACCACCTGGACACCTCTGTTTCATATTGACCCCAACATATCGACACTTACTGCACCATTTTATTTAACACTTTCGATCTGTTATTACAGGTCACACTTTTGCCGATCTATACATAATCACCATACCCTTGACATTCTCACACTCCGATATGATGGCAAGGAAGGGAAAATCAGCGCTTTGTTGGATGGGTGCATTGGGCGGATATGGTGGCTCAAATTCGCGGACGATGGATATACGCAAGGGAGAGAGGAGCATCTAACTTCAACCTCCAAATGTGATTGGAAGAGGAAGAAATGGTGCCAGCGGAGGAGACCAAAACTGTTTTCTGCCACTTCAGCTTGACTCCGAGCAAGAGCCACTTGGTAACCAGCTGGAAGACGAACTGTATGTTCAAATGAACGGTAGACATTGGGTTCACAAAATTCTCAGCACTACGATCTGTCAGAGGAGGTTGCGGCTCAGCGAAAGGCCAAAGCTTGCTCAAAATTGGTGAGAAGTTGAAAAGATTTTGTCAGAGACTATCTACAGCAGGTTGGAGAGGGCCTGCAAATGCATCTGTCGAGACGTCCTCAACGTTAGCCACATCACCATGCAGAGTTATACTTGGAGAGACGTACTGTATTGCCAGTGCGCAACTTCAGCAAGCCGCCTTATGTCTTCAGGAATCGTCCCATCAAGCCCAAGAAAGATACGTACTGTGTTCTCACTAAAACTGGTTCGCACTCTACATGAACAGTGTAACAGGAGTTCTATCTCCAAAGATGGTTGGGCTGGAGGCCATCAAGCAGGTTTTGAAGCAGGTAACAAGATGGTTCTGCCAGACTTTTCACGCCCGGTATGCCCAGATATTGCCTAATACTGTTCAATACTGATATATACGGTTATTCAGCTTCCAGACGCCTACCATCATTGGGTTGCCACAAAATATCAGGAAGATTCAATAATAGCATCAGCAATTGAGCAAGCCGACCAAGGGACTTCATGGCAGGAGGAACAACATGTGAACGGGTGTACACCCTGCATTAACTTCTCCAATGAAGATGAAGCCCATACTATACTGATAACAACGGACGGGAATATGCAGCATGCTCAACAGAAGATGCATACACTGTGGGACTTTGAGATCTTCGAACCAAAAGTCTTGGTCGACTATGGCAGTAACCAGTTCGACTTGACAACGAGCAACAACAAACAGGTCAATACTATCATCCCCTGAAACCCCTGAGGGCACAAACTTAAGGCCACCAAAGGATTGAATAGACCCGAAACCATTACCGCTACAAAGAAGATATTAGACAAACGTGGCATTGTTGGGTTTACATGCTTTTATGACATAAATTTGAGGTTTCTGAATATCTATGGTGGTGGTAAGCGGCAGAGCCATGGCATCAGACTGATAGAAGCTGTGTTGCATGAGGTTCCCCACGTCGTGGAGCTGAAGTTGTGTCGTCACGTTGCTTGCATGTTTGACAGCGCTCTGTACCGCTACAATCTGGACTGGATGGAGGTAGTTGAAGCACGAATTGGGAGGTTTCATATCAATGGGCATGAGTACTGGTGCCATGTCTTGTATAACCTTCGTCACACAGCAGATTACGATCTTAAGGTTGGTGAGGAGCCCGAGCATCTATGATACATAATCCAACATCTCATCTGGCCGGGAAGAGCTGCATCAAGTTCCCGCCAAATGCAGAAGATAGACTCTTTTAGTAGGTACTGGCCAATATAGCTAGATTGATTTCAATGCTAATGGAATCCTTTTTCAGGGCTGTACAATGCTCAATGCTCTAGAGAAGACATGGGCAATAACCTGGAACACTGCTGGACAAAGATGGTTGAAATGGCAGGAGAAGCAAAGAAAACTCAGGCACAGATAACTACCATGGTGGTAGCAGAGCGAATCGATGAATCAGGGTGTGTGCCTCCACAGAGAAGGATCAATGCAGATTACCTGCTGGAGCAATCAGAAGATCAATTCAGGCACTCTACTCAATACCAGTGAGTACTGGAATATACCACGCATGATCGATAATTACTGATCTACTACAGAGTGCCTCAAAAATCCAATAATGATGAGATCTTTGAGCTTCTAATGGCGGAGGAACGGTTACAAAGATGAGACTCCTCACGTTGACCGGCTCAACCCGCAAACAGTGGAGAAGGAATGGCCAGCACTTCTTGGGCCATCGACGTGCTCATGCATTGAAACATCTTCGTTATCTACACGCAGTGCTCATCAAGATTGTCCCAGAGTGGATAGTGGAAGTTGACGTGCTTGACAAGGGAGTCAGAGGCCACAAGAAGGCAAAGAAGATCATTCCAAAGATTAATGGAAGATGGAAGCAGCTTGACAACTTAGTGAAGAAATACAACCCTGAGATTCGCAAACTCGGTGATGCGAACTTGAGCCAATTGTCAGCAAAAGATATCTGAGAAAATGATATAGAACACGATGAGATATAGGATATCTAAAGTCTTATGTCAAATTCTGATTGGATGGTATCCCAGTATGTGATGGATGGTATACAGTGGTACTTCATTCAACAACGGGTCGTTGAGGAGAGAAGCCTGCTGCAATTGCATGCCCAAAGGCTGATTAAATGGCTCAAACATCAATGAAATGTGCTTCTCAACCTCCTCCACTGCAAAATGAGGATGGATAGCCATCATCCTAAAGAGCTCCTCTTTCATCAATTCAGAATTATACACTGTCTTTTTGCTACAAAGCACAATTCCCTATTTCCGCTCTATCAACTGAGATGCCTCGAAGGTATTCCACTGCTATATATCGATTCGTGCAAGTACTGACCTACCGGAGGTCTGAGGTTATGTATCTTAGATGCCATGTAGAGTCTTGCGGGACCGGATGATATTGGTGCCATCGATGGTGATTTGGCAGATGACGGAGATGGTCACATATGACTATGGCCAGACAGATGAAGAGCTGCCTGCACAAATCATGGAAGATCTGGAGCGTGAATGGGCAGTGTCGTTAAATGAGGAAGAGAGTGATGGCATGAAGCAGGAGGAGGAGGATGAGGAGGAGGATGAGGAACACGAGAGAATGGAGCTTGAAGTATGTTATGGGGGTTCTTAATCCCGATAACCTATACAATATTTATTGGGATAAGTACAACCGCCTATCTAATTACTCTTTTTCCCTCGTCTTATCCAAAGACTCAACCTCATGATTCACTTGACCAAGAGCGACCGAAATCAAATCACCTCCACAGGCCATCTCCGAGATAAAGATAGACTAAACTTCCCCGTCGAACAGCCACTCTTCTGCCCTCTGCTCGAATGGTAGTGCGCCGGTACTCAGATACCTCAACACCAGATAGTCGATATTCTCGAGTTGACAGAAATGAAAAACGACTTGGTAGGTGTGGGTTAAATGTGCTTCTTCCAATTGAGTAAGCAAATCGCCGAATAACCTGACAACCTGTTCCACAGCTTATTCGGATTGTGTCAAGTGTCGTCCAGACATATACAGCCAGGTCACGTAGGTGGATAAGGGACAAAATAGTTATAGTAAATGTAGATTGAATTCTTAATAATATTTTAAGATCATCTTCGGTGTTCTGATTGTGGACTGTTGGTTTGTCTCCTCAATCCTTCTCATAGCCGAAACTATGCCATCTCTTTATAGTTGTCTTCGAGGGTTTGTACGCCCACACTTCGACACTATGACTCCACTGATAACAGACACATGTTACCACAATGAAGTATTAAAGCTATTACCGCTCCTGATCAATATCAGGTCATCCATTGCGTATCCCATGCGTCATGCAGTGCGTTAGATGGGACTTGAACTTAGACATCTTGCAATCCGTTTGGATCAATAATTGGAACATCAGCCAATCTTGGTCGGCAGTGCTTATCGCAAATTAATGCATCACCTTCAGGGTTCTTTGGCTTGCGCCATAGATTTAATCGGCGACCAACCTATACTATGCCAATGTAGACCCTGACGCGTCAGCTCATTTAGAATACGAGTCTGACGTTGCAATGCAATATGACTCAAACCAATGAGCAGGGTTGCTTCCGGCCTCATATCATCAGCCGACGTCATAATTCCCTCAGTCACATCATGCTTAGGCCGAGACCATTCTCTTTGGCCGGGAAGTGCGCTAAAGACTCGTATCTCCTGAGGCAATAAGTTGGCGATCCCCCATACTCGCATATTGACTATCGACTGTTGTGTCTGATAAGACAAATCCCGCTAGTATCAGGTATAGTGAATGAGGTTGAAAATCATGCACACGGCTAAAGCAAGGTTTCCCGCTATGGCGACATGATTGCATCATCTTAAGTGAATCCACTAAGTGTACTTGGTCACTTCTTCAATCGTCAAACAACTCTTATGTATTCCCGCTAAAGGACATAAGACTGGTTACTTGCAAGTCATGAATAGGTGTTTCGCACATCATGTGACTATACCGAAAGTAACTCCATGACATGTATTCATTAATCCTATGTAAGTACCATTATTGATGCTCAGGGAAAACCCCTAACAAAGTATAGATCTGATGGACAAGACACATCGGAAGGGAGAATGTATAACTGTGGTAGTTATTAGGCATATACCAATATGTATGTGATGGTAGTGGGCAATACCCTCAAACACCGGTATAGAATGGCCACCCAGGTATCACTCATCACGAAGATGGCAAATTCACACGGCTGTCAAGGCGTGTAAACTGTCTCTGAAAGACTATCCCTAGCTTGCTGTGTACACTCTAATTCCCTGTTTTATAGCTACATATACTCTACTGAGCATTATTTTTGAGGTTAATAGCTCTCAGACTGGGTCAAACCTCTGTTTAGAGTTTGACCAATTTCGACCAAATTCAAGCCTTGGTGAGATTTGCAGTACATGTACCCAGAGAATGGCAGCATAGACTATAGGTATAATCAAACCAAGTTCAACTCCCGGATATTATGAACAGTCTGGTCCAGGGGTTTGGGTACGGAATGTAGACTATTCATCGACTGAGTCTGCATTCCGTGCGTGATTGTATGACTTTTTGTTGCTATGGCTTCAAAGTTTGAAATGGAGGCTTCGATCAGTTCTTGAATGAACATATAAGCTTGATGCGAGTATATGGGCTACATATTATGGCTTTCCATGCCACCTGCAAGTGGTAGTTGCCCTAAACAGAGAGATTTGCATACTTGAACACAGTACCTGAAGACTCCAGCTTCTCAAGGAGTTGTACCAATAAAATTGCTCCAATACGGCTGGTACACCTCCATGAATCCATCGGACAACAAGTAAACCCGGCGTGAGGGCGTTAATTGGAGGCTGTGCACCACCGACGATTTGCCCTCGCCTTCTTGAGGTTGGTCAAAAATCGTTTAATTTTTCCAGCCGCGGTAACTTTATTTGTAATGACCTCCTTAAGAAGTTAGGTAGACACGTGGAATGAATATTATACGGCTCGTGCGTCTGGTACAGAATAGAGAGATTGTACCCCAGTGAGGCAGTAGCCAGGTAGTGACAAATACTAACCAGTATCCGCTTGTATTGTACAGTATCCACTGGCTTTTTCTCTTCCACTAGTTTGTCCATTTGTAGCTATCCAATACAAAAAGATACTGAACAGTAATGGCAGTTACTCGACATCTAATTTCCAAAGTAGTATTATGGTATATTGCCTGCTAAGAATACACAAACTCACAGTGTGCTAAAAATACAGGTGGTAAATCCTCGTATAAATCCCTCTGAAAGAGCCCAGTAAGCCCCCAGCTTGCTGCCCAAGTGGTTCCTGTCATGTCTGAGGCGAAGGCAATCGTCCTGCTGCCGAGTATTCCTAGACACTGTCTTTGTCTCTTCCTTGCATTCCTCCGAGAGCTGCTTCTGCTTTTCCATCTGTCTCTTCCACTGTTCCAACTCATATAGTGGCGAGTCGTTTCCATCCAGGAGTAATGCTTTGCACTCTTTCTGCTTCGGGAGCATACTTTGGTTTGCAGCTGACATCTAGAAAGCAATTAACATGTATCTGGTAAAGAGCAGTATAGATACATACTAATTCAAAATTCCTTCGGTACCAAGACTCTGAAATACTTGAGCGAGCTCCAAAACCTCGGCATCAACTTCATTAATCGCATTCCTGCCATTCTGAATTCTGTCGTGTACATTGAATTTCGCATCTCTGCGTTGATTGCCATCACAAATAACAATTCTCGCATCATCGTCTTGCTTCCCGTTGCCAATCCCGCAGCTCCCATCCATGATTTCATTCCCATGGCCGATAACAAAGCTCGCATCATCGTCTTGATTCTCGTTGCCAATATCCAAGCTCACATCTTCATGTTGACACAGGTTGCTGGTATTAGGGTGGGTACTTGGTAGTCAATATTTGGAGTTTTGTGATGGGAATTGTGGTGGGCGCATCAGAGCCTGGAAGAGAGGAGATGGGAGCTTTGAAGCGGGGTGAGATGATCAGCTGTTACCGACAGGGGATGACCTGAACGGTTCCGGAACATGACCACGTGCCTTAAGCTACGACTGCGTACTAGTGAGCCCATAAGTTCTAAAAAGGTTAATATCTCAGGTACCTGTATGGTATCCCATGGCACAACCTTCAACTTCTCTTTAGCATCCCAAACATCATCCTCCGTCTATCCACCACACCGCTCGACAATTGTTGCAGCTAGCTTGTCGATGTACTTGGCCGTGCAGGGTGGTAGGGGTTATTGTAAGATCCCTACCACCGACCGCTGGGAGCTAGTGAGTCCCGTCCTGTTGTTGTTGTCGTTGGAGTGTGCATTCACAGTTACAGGCCAGTCGGTGGTGGTTTAAGGAGTTTTGAGTTCAAATGATGATGCTTGGCATGCTACCCTGGCAGCACCAACCATTTAAAGCTGCACTACCAAATGTTCTTCTGCATATCAGCCTCGCTACCAAACTTTCAAATACTATCAACGTATCAGAACCAGCATGGTAAAAGTACAAGTACATTGCTACCTGCAGATACTGACTGGTACTAATCGCTACTGATAAATACTGAATAGATCATGCTCTCTGTTGCACAGACCCCTACCGAGACCGTCAGGAAGGCTGAAAAAATACTTCGGGACAAGATTGAATCTCACATCCTCACCACTATGCCTAATGAGGCAACTGAAGTCGACCCCGCTGAGGTTGACAGACTTATCCGCATCGAAGAGTTCAGTGGAAAGGATTGAATAACTTCTACTACCATCAATGTCCTTATACTTACAAAGAAACAGAACTATGTGATCGGCAAAGAAGAAATTGAGAACATTATTGAGTACATTTGGGATACAGACCTTCATGGTATGAACAACAAGTGAGTCTTGGAGGGGCTTTACCATGGCTGTAAATTTCCGCAGAGATCGATTACTCACCAGGAGAACCTCAATGTAAGTCTTCTGACGTTCATGCATTAGTGGCAGAACTAACCACAATGAATTTCAATAGACCAAGATCAGCAATACCATGCGACCACGCCGCAAGGTCTTGGAGATGTTCCAGGATGAGGACACCGAGACTGAGATGTTTGCCAAGTGTGTCAAGCACATTGTTCATTGCTTTCTTGAACTGAATATCGATGAGGATACCACTGTTCAGGAGGCGATGGGAACCTCTCTCACGAATGAGAGTATTGCTTAAGTGAAACGGTCTCTTAGGGAACGGAGAATGTCGAGGTTTGTTGGGATAATTGGCACTGATGTATCATTTAAGCACCTGTAATCTATAGTTCTGTTGCTACTCTCGATACAAGAAATTAGGTCAATGAGTACTAATGACTAATGACTGGTATACTCTAGTATTATTCACTATGCTCTCCTATGATATGCAAACATATAAAGTTAGTTCAAGCTTAGTGTGACAGTATTGAGTAGTACTTGTAAGTACTGACTGGTATTCTTTTGTATCGCTTCATTAGCTGAAAGAATTTTCAACATGCTTTGTTACACTTCAATACAAATCAATACTTCTCAGTAACTGTCAGTACACAATAGTACCATGTTGCACCTGATGATTTTCGTCGTCTCTACAACACTATGCTCAAATTCCCCGCTACTTCTCCACCTTTCTCTGTGATTTCTTTACCGGCCTCTTTGTTGGGTTTTTTGGCTGTAGGATCTTATCACCATCGCTATCGGTATTGGCAGTACCATTAACATGATCATACCCATTTTCGTCACTTCACTTACCAATTCTTTTGCTGTCATCCTTTCTAACCTTCCTACCATCTTTCACCTTTTGCCTTTGCCTTTCTTCATATTTGCCATTGTAAAGGCCTTGTTTCCAAGCGCTTCTACCTCACTCGCGCAGCTGCAGAACTCTGTATCATCCTCTGCTAGTCTCCTGTCAACCACATCTAAATACTCCCCCAGTTGTATACAATTGACAAGCTTCTGGATTGCTTTTCAAGCTATCAACTTTAATGATGCAAAGCAGACGGCTACCCGATGATAAGAGGTAGATGAAGGAATAGGTACAGAGATTCACAAAGTTCACTTAATGATGGACAACGCCAATACCTTATCCTAACATGGCTCAGTCCCTACTATTCATGAAGATATATGGAATCATAACAAAGTCTTTGCCAGATATCGTGAATCATCATCTGTGTTGCCATCTCCATGTTGCTCGCAGGCTGAGATGCATTCCTCGAAAGCCTCCCTCAGCTCATGTATCTTCTTGGAAATCCCTGCAGTTGCTGCATTCTCCTTCAGTAGACATGGACAGCTCTTGAACTGCTTCCGCTTGTTGGCCATGCATTGCTAGGGGATGTAATATCTTTAATATCAGAGATTCCCGTTTAGTAGTTTCTGATACTGACCTTTACTTGCTCAATTGTAAGGTTAGTCAGCCAACTGACAGTCTGAATATTTTCTGCGTTTCCCTTGGCGTAAACAATGCCATTGTTGAAGTACTAGCGCTGATAATGGAGTAAATCACCAAATCAGAGTGTTGCAGAAAGTCGGGGTGAGTACTTACGACTATTGACCATGTCATAGCGGAATGGTTTGTAGTGCCAGCTCATGACTTGTTGCATCGATGCGTAGGAGGAGGAGGGCTGCTCGTGGCAGCAACACAGTCATGACTCCCATAGGTGTCTTCATCAACACTCTGAGACACCACAGGTCCTCCTTCGCTGGCCACATGGTGAATCTCATTACCTCGTTCGTCGACTTGTGAATTAAGAAACTTCTCAACAACTTCACTATTAGCCTCATCAGAGGGTGTGTCCACCACCTCACCAATTTCCACCTTCCTATCCTCGTTGGCCTCGTTAACGTGCAGTAGATCACTAACAGCACTTGATGAACACCGATCGATCACAGTCGGAAGCTCGAGGATGTGGGCATTGCAATCCTTGTTGAAGAAGTAGTTTGGACAAGATAAACGATTTCAAGAAGACCGAAAGGAATGGCCAGGTTGATACAGCCCAGGGCTTGGTGGTGTATGCATCATGGGAGAGATTCCGTGAAGTGTGGTGAGGTCAGCAAGTGAGCAAGCTGGGGTGAGAGGTGTAGATCCCTGTGAATGTAGCTAAGTACTTAGAAAATTCGACGTCACTTAGGTGATGGCGTAGGGTTTTGGAAAACTCAGCAAGGCTACATCATATGTTGATAGTTAGAAGCAGGAAACGGCTGAACGTAATTGTCAATGAAGGAAAAAGTGCTATCAGAGACAGCGAAAACAGATCCTGAATACAGCGTGCTTGAGTCATTAGACACTACTAGATGATACTGATAAGTAAAGCACTGTATGAATCCAAATATTATAACTCAATAACATTGCCGAGATTGAGTTGAGGAAGTATATGTTAGTACTGACCACTACGACCTAGTGGACTCGCTCTTCCCTTTGTATGTGTTTTATTCACTCATATAGAGAGAATAATCCCACACTAGAACACTATCGAAAAACAACAGAGCAGAACGAAAACTGTAAACAACGTGTTAACAGAGGTGACGCCGCTGCACCTAGACTCTCACATTCCTGGCAGGAAGCAATGTCACTGGGTATACAGTCGAAAAACATACAGAGCTTCACTCCGAATTGGTAGGGATGGTGTATGCGAGTGTTTTGAAGCTGAATGCGCTGCATTGCCTCAACCACTGCCGCTCTGCTCCTCTTCTAGACCTCTTCCCTCACTCCTGGCCTCCTGACATCGAATATTTACACCAGTCCGGACGATCCCAGTCCGAGATAGGGCTCTGTTCAGTTCAGTACAACAGGATGGCTGGACTGGACTGGACCTCAGACTGCCAGTCTTGGACTGGACAGGCTCAGTCTGGACTGGTTAATGCAGGTGACATTGCGGGACACTGCATTTCTCACCACCATGACCACACAGTTTGGCAGAGGGAAGCCGGTGGGGGGAGTATGGAGATACAGGGATAGTGGAGAGGATTGAGCAATGGGCAGTGTTGATAGAGCCTAAGGTTCGTGACTACTCCATTGGACTTCACACCAATCTTCCATTACTTATGCATCTTGGACTTTTCGATCTGTATCGACTAATCACACCATAGCCAATTCACACGGTCCTTCCGTCCACTAGCGCAACAGGGAGTATATATTCGGGAGACCCTGGGGTAGATAGACATCATCTCATCAAACAACCAAATTCACACTGTATACTTCCCAGCTCTTGGTCCCTCACACTCTTGCCTAGCTTTCATAGATCCACTCAATGTGTGTGGTTTCTCAAACACTCTTGCCGAACCTTCATAGATCCACGCAATTTACGTGGTTTCACACGCAATCTTGCCGAGCCTTCACAGATCCACACAATTTGTGTGGTTCCTCACAGCCTGGTAGCCTATACCATTCGCTCAACCTCTTACTATGGTCCTCGAGTCTGAATTGCTCTTCGTCACGAACATGACTTCTCTTCAATGACACTATTCAGTGACTCAGTGTATGGCTGACTCCCTGTGACTTCGGGCGTACTCCATCTGAGTGGACTGGTCCAGTCCCAGTCCATAGCAGTCCAGTTGTGATTTGGACTAGTCCGATTCCAGTCCAAAAATCTCTTGGACTGGACTGGACTGAACCCGGACTGGTGGAATCATTGCTTACTTCACTCCCATTTTTAGTCTCTGGTGTCAAAACCTCCAGCTTGTGCTCAGGGTCTAGCCCAGGCTCAAGCTCTGATCTCTGGCTCAAGCTCTGGCAATAGCTCTAGCTCAAACTGTTGCTCAGTCTCGTGTTTTGGGTTTTTGGCTCCACCACAGGCCCCTGCTTTTGCATATCGTGTATCAATATAAAGTACTGGAAAACTTTTATTTTTTCTGCCCAAAGGATTCAGGATAAATCAAATGAATGCAGACAAGATAATGATATTGGTTGATACACAGCAATACTGAATAGTAACGAGCGCTACAAACACAATCAATACGATAAATAGTGTTAGCAACGGTTCCGTTTTCGGACCGTTTCTATTATAGCGGTTCCATGAAAACCCGGACCTGGCCGGTTCGGTCCGGGTGTGTACCAAACGGTTCCCTCAATTAAGTCCACCATTATTGATCCGATAATTTAGTGTTTGGTACATGAAATATGCAGCTTCAGACGGCGCATCTTTTGGTGGTCTCCGATTTTTGATATCTTTATAACTCAGCAAGCTGCTTTGAAATTATCGTCATTTTTGGCGCAAAAACGAGGTTTTTCGGCTGGTGCTTGCTGAGATTTAAAGATATCGAAAATCGGAGACGGCCAAAAGATGCGCCATGCAAAGCTACATATTTCACATACCAAACACTAAACTCTCTAATTAATATTTGTGGCCTTAAAGTGATGGTTTGCTTAAAAAATCGTCGATTTTTGATGGGGTAAGGCCGTTGCCACGCAAACCTATATTACCCGCCGGGTCCAAAACTGGAACCGTTGCTAACACTAACGATAAACACCGTATCAAGTCGGGCGTGAACTCAATGAAGCGTTAAATAAAGCATTATACCGATTAGTACTGCTTAGTCTTGAACCGTATGAATTCAAAGCTGGTTACTTTCTAGGATAGACTCTGTACTTGTGCGAAATGAACTCAACATACAATCAGGTACTACTGAGTCCGTATGAATACAAGACAGTAACGGGCGGTATACACAAGTTGGAGTATTAGAAATGAAACACCCTGGACTATTCCGCGAAATGGACATGGCTCAGCCACAGATACAAGCTACTACATCCCAATAGTAGGCAGTAAAAGTTTGTACTGAACATTGTGAGTGTGACATTGGATTGGTGTGGAATGATAACATATATGGCCCCATATGGGTCAGTACTGACACATATTTGAAAATACTGACAGAACAATAGCTAAATCGCGAGAGTTCTGAAATTCCGGGGGATAGAGACACTCTTTACTGTCGCACCAGAAAATGTTTGCCGTACAATGCCAACACATACTGATGAGTATGGCTTAGTATTGAATGGTCCCAGTCTTAGTGCAAAGCAAGTAATTACAAATTTATGACTACCTAGCGCGTGGGCAGCTGCCCACAACTTATAGACCATGTTCTATCGAGGCATTCACCAATGCCATGGTCCATATGAGGTCTTGAAATTGCCTACTATAGGTGGTTTCGACATGTCAACCAATTTCCAACCCACTAATACCAATTGACATTATCCGATCTCTGTGGAGTGGCCTGGGAACAATATATGATAACATTTCTACGTTCGGAGAGAACTTTAACACAAATCAAGTACTCTGCACATATTTTGAACTGATAACAACAGTTGTTGACACGAAAACAGTTTTTTCAAAATCTGTCTACCAGAAACCTAAATTTTCCTGGCAGTGTCAAAATGGAGAACTCTGCTCCCAACCTCTGGCAATATGCCTTAACCTAACGTTCTAAAGACTTGCCCTTAAGACCAATGTAATCATGGAAAGAATTCGATTTGGAATTATTGCAAGAGTTATGGTACAGACCAGAGATACCAATATCCACAGCACAGCACACATAGTGAAAATGGCTAAGAACGGTGTTCTGACATGGCAGGGAAAACATAGGTTTCCCTCATAGCTTGATCTTGAGCTGCATGAAATTTTCTGTCCACCTCATGAAGTGAAAGTACTTAGATTAATACCTGATTTGCCAAGCAAGCCCAGCCAGAAATATTATATCTCCACCTATATGTTGTTAGGTATGTATGAAATGAAAGTAACTATTGTTGCTTAATAATATAAGGTATGAGTGTGCAATATTCAATCATGTAAAGAAGAGACTGACTGGTCAAGAAGCATGTACATTAGGTGGAGTAGCCAGATTGCAAAGTGCATTTTGAAGAAGCTGTAAGGTTTACAATTTCACCTTTCCTATTAGTTACAATTCATTTATAGACAATGATTAACTTTCAACTAAACCAGACTAGACACCACATAGAACTTCAATTGCTGTATTCTGAATGTGCCATAAGGGAGTGTGATTGTGATTCCAATGAACTGGGAATCAGTTATGATGCCTGGGATAGAATATTATACTTTTAACACACCTGTCTATTCAACAATTATTGCTTAAAGTGGTACCAGTTGGTACTGTTTTTCAACAAATCATCTGTTTTCACACTTTCATCATCAATCTTTACTGACTTTACAATACTGTGTAACGGAGTGGTCTTAGACTAGAGGTCAGGGTTGGCACGCCGGCACGTCATGTGGCCGGGTAAGCGACAATCTTAAATAGACTGCTCGTGAGGATCATGATCCGTACCGGGAATCTTACCATACACATATACACGTTCCATCACTCTGACCTCGTTTGCAACCGTATCCCTACAAGTATACTCTATTCTCTTACCTAGCCGGACGCTGGCATACGTGCCCTTACACTATTCGCGGTCTTTCAGTCACCGGATACGTTTTGCTCACGGGATTCCAATTTTACCCCATTTTTTTAGACACGTCGCGACACGTACACAACCTGAAATTTAAGCAATTGATCACCCAATGCCTCCCAAACGGACGAATAGACTTCCTCTACGCAGTGCCAACGAGCCTGGGAGCGCAGAGACGATTCGCATGTCGATCGGTCGTGACACTCCGAGTCTCACCATTCGAATCTCCCTTGGATCGGTGACTCCTAGAGTTCTAGTGCAGGTGGAAATCGAAGAAGATACCAATAGCGGAAGGAAAATCACTGAGAATGACGAGGACCCCCTTTCCGACGGCGAGAGCGAGCACGACGACGACACTCCTGAACCTAATGAGCCCATGCACAATAATGACGAACCGACTCCACCACCCAAGATAAATCTGGAAGAGATGCTGGAGCTACAGCAGAAGATGATCGACTTCCTTTTACAGCATAACACGGAACTATTAGAACGACACAGATCATCGACCTCAGACTCGAAGGACAAGTTTAGGATGGCAAACCCGAAACACTACTGCGGAGGTGCTCGAGAGCGGGAAACCTATCTCGGCTCACTTCGATCAAACTTCCGGACTCAGAAACACCTCTTTCACGACGACACTGACAAGGTCCAATATGCCCTAGACCACATTGGAAGCTGGGCCTACCATTCCGATCGCGACATGCAGAAAACGACTATGATCGACCCAATTACCTGGGGCCAAGACGTACAAAGGAACAATTCGACATGCCTCCACGACTTCGACCTTTTGGTTGGGGAAATACTGAAGATGTACGGCGACAAGGACCGGAGACTCAACGTTGCTAGGAAATCATTCTACGACTTTCCGCAAGGCTACTACAACGCCAACGAGAACGTACGAGCATACGCCAATCGACTACAGCGAATTTGGAGAGAGGCAGAGTGCGACGAAGTGCAGTTCCAACCGATACTGTACGACATGGTCTGGGCGGGATTGAAGGCCGACTTACAACCCAAACTCAAGCCGTTTACCAAAGCGAACAGGAAGTTCAACTCCATTGAGGAACTTTTTGATCGAGCAGCTGATGTTGAAACTGAACCGGAGAAGTATGACATGCAACAGCAGAAGCCACAGAGCGAGTCATCTCGTCCTGGCGGCAAAAAGCGTAACTTCAGACCATCAATCTCAGAGATGAAAGACGTACCAAAGAACCCTTCCAAACCCGACAAGTCCGATAAGTTATCCGGTGGGGGGAAAGATCTACCTCCATCACCATGGGTAAACGGAGAGATCTATGCATCCCGGAATGCCAACGGGAAATGCCGACGATGCGGCGACGACCATAAAACCTTTCAATGCCCGAAAAACTCCAAGCCAAACTTTCAAGATGGACTCAACCCCGGATATGGCAAAGACAAAGACAGAGACGACAAAGGCGCCAATCGACAAATCAAGCGCCAACGATCCTTCGACACTCAGCAAGCAAAAAACTAGCATACCTCTCCTGGTATCTAGTGCGGCGGGGGAGGTTTGACGAGATGGAGCTGGGAATGGAGAAGTTGGGCGCGCAGGCACTAATGGCGACTCTGGATGAAGTTCAACCTCACCGGATCTCACTAAAATCAAGAGTTGTTCTGGAGAGCCCGAGCGCAAGAGTGTTAAGTCAATACCTCTGCGGCACTGAAATACCGGATTCGGCACACATAGTTCATGAAGTACAAATACGACACAGGAATGGCGAGATGCAACGCGTACGGGCTCTTATCGACTGCGGCGCAACCAGCATCTTTATGGCACCGACGCTTCTCAAGTGACTCGGGATAACACATGAGGCGGCACACATCACCACCCTCAGCCTAAACTGAGGGGTGATGCAATATGCAAAGGACAGCCGAAAGACGCGGATGACGGTCCAGTATTTGGACTATCTTGCACCGCTTGATGAATCAGAGGTGCTAGTCGTGCCAATACGCGCGTACGATCTAGTACTTGGATTACCATGGTTCCAAAAGAGAAATCCTGACATCGACTGGGCTCACCGTCGATTGACTTCCCTGCGATCACCGAGCGCAAGTGGAGTGGAGGAAATGACACCGATGACTACGGCAGTCGCATGGAAGGTCTCGGAAGCCGAAAACAAAAATGTCAACGACCAGCTTCTGGGGCGCGGTCCGGAGATACAGAGACTCAGAGCAACCGTATTCCGCGATTTTCTAGGTAGCAATGAAGTCGTCGCAGCATTTGCCCTACGGATTGGGGAATGCACAGGGCTGCTGGGAGCGACTTTGGAACACATCACCTTGGATTCCCAAGGTAATACAGACCGGAGCGCTGGACGTGACGAGCAGGGAGCAGCGGCGGTAGTGGTGGCAGAAGAGCTGCTCCGAGGAGACGCTTGAATGACTGCTACCGGCTTGCCGAGCCCCGAAGGGAGTAACTGTACGGCGGGGCTTGGCTCGTTTGTGGGCGAACCGTAAACGACAAGGCCTCCTGGATTATTCCTTCCTTCGTCTCATTACCTCCTTGTTCACGAACACTTAAACTAACGCGAAGCAGAAGCCGCACACAAAAGAGTACCTACAGACGACGGGAATTTCATCCTAGCAAAGTACTCGGAATTTGCGGACGTCTTTAGCAACACAAAGGCTGAATCGCTGGCACCACACCACCCAATTGACCATGCAATTGACCTTGAACCGGGATTTAAGATACCATCTGGACGGATCTACAACCTCTCGGAATTCGAGCTCCGAACTCTCAAATCACACATCGAGACGAACCTAGCAAACGGCTTCATCCAGCGGTCATCATCATCAGCAGCAGCACTGATATTGTTTGCGAAGAAGAAAGACGGCGGCCTACGACTATGCGTGGACTACCGGGCGCTCAATTCGGCGACAGTCCAAAACGGGTACCCCCTACCCCGTCTCTCGGAGATGCTTGACCGAATGAGCGGAGCTCGGATATTCAAAAAGCTGGACCTCCGGAACGCCTACCACCTTATCCGGATCAAAGAAGGAGACGAATACAAGACTGCATTCCGGACCTGCTACGGCCAGTTCGAATACCGAGTCACGCCCTTCGGATTAAGGAACCCGCAAGCCACATTCCAGGCATTCATTGACGACTGCCTACGGCTTTGTATTGACGACTTTGCCGTATGCTATCTAGACAACATACTGATCTATTTGACCAATGAGATGGAACACGAAGATCACGTACAAAAAGTGCTAGAGCGACTACGCTAATTTGGCCGCTATTGCAAAGCCGAAAAGTGCCAATTTGGAGCCTCAAAAATCGGTTTCCTCGGATTTATCATAAGCTCTGACGAGGTCGGCATGGAATCAGACCGCATATCAACCATCGAGGACTGGCCTACTCCGAAGTCAATTCGAGATGTACAAGTGTTCCTAGGCTTCACAAACTTCTACCGACGGTTCATCCGCGAATATGCCACGGTAACGACACCAATCTCCGACTTACTAAAGAATTCACCAGGCAAATGGGAATGGACTCGAGCGGCAGAGCTCACTTTTCGGAAGCTCAAGAACGCATTCCCTGAAGCACCGATCCACCAGCATTTCGACCCGGCAAAGCCTATCATCCTCCAGACGGACCCAAGCGGCTTCACAATCGCCGGAATTCTTAACCAATACGACGGTTTAGGCATTCTCGGACCGGTCAACTTCTACTCCCGAAAATACTGCCCTGCCGAAAAGAACTACGACACGTACGATCTGGAGCTCTTAGCCATCGTGGAGACTTTGAGACAATGGTGACACTATCTCGAGGGAGCCAATCACAAGATCCTGATACAATGAGAAGACAAGAATCTCGAGTATTTCCAAACGTCGAAAGTACTCTCCCGGAGGCAAGCGAGATGGGCTGAGATCCTTTCATCATACGACTTCGTTATTCAACACCTGGAAGGGAAAAAGAACCCTGCAGATGGACCATCAAGTCGACCTGATTACGAAGAGGGCTACGAAAGACCTACTGCACGACCCTTGGCAACTCTGGCGGCAACCACCGTCAGTCCATTCGATGATCTCCCACCAGCAATTAAGGCAGCCCAGGATACCGATCCACTAGGGACGGACATGAAGAATAAGATCGGTTACCCTGGCCTACCTAAAGGACAAGACGGATCAACGGATAAGGAAGCGGACATGCAGTGGAAAGTCATCGCAGGAGCTCTCACCTTCGAAGGGAGAATATACGTGCCAGAAACACTCCGCAATCAAGTGATAAGTCTTTTCCATGACAACCCTGAATCTGGTCATTTTGGAGCTCTTAGGACTGCTGAACTCGTATCTAGAGACTTCTATTGTCTAGGACTAGACACCACGGTACTGAAGTACGTCGCCGGTTGCGAAGTATGCCACCGAATCAAAGCACCGGGCCACCCACGATATGCAGCTAATATGCCGCTGCCACCACCGTACAACCCTTGGGACGCAATTGCTATGGACTTCGTCACCAACCTGCCGGAATCAACCAAGTCGGGATACACCGGGATTTTGGTCATAGTCGACCGATTAAGGAAGATGGCGATTTACCTACCCTGCCGAAAGGATATCGACTCACTGGAATTGGCACATATGTTTTTCGAGCACGTGATCTGCAACCATGGCGTACCAAACAATATCGTCACCGACCGCGGAACGCAGTTCACCAGCAGATTCTGGACTCGAGTCTGCTCCCACATGAGCATTGACCACCGACTCTCAACCGCCTTCCACCCGCAGACCGACAGCCAGACCGAGTGGCAGAACCAGACCATGGAACAATACCTCCGAGCCTTCAGCAACTACGAGCAGGACAACTGGGTCGAACTCCTCCCTCAGGCAGAATTCGCGTACAACAACTCAGTGCATGCTTCAACTAGAATGACACCGTTCTGGGCCATGTATCATCGGAACCCCGAGATGCAGTTCAAAGCACCGAAAGCGTCACACCTAAAATCATAGATCCAACCGGATGCTACGCTCGAGAGATTGGCAGAGACTCATCGGACTCTCCATGAGAAGATACTGGAAGCCCAGCAGCGGCAGACAAAGTACGCCGGCGGAAAGGAGATTACGTTCGACATTGGAGACAAAGTGTGGCTCTCGACCAAGCACTTCCGGACAACTAGGCCATCTAAGAAGCTCAACTACAAACGCGCGGGACCGTACACTGTGAGTAAAGCCATCAATAGGAATTCTTGCAAATTAGACTTGCCAAAAACAATGAGGAACCACAACGTTTTCCACGTGTCACAGCTCGATCGATACACACCTCCAGTCTCAGGCCAGCCGCCGAACGAACCTCAACCAATGATCGTCGACGTCTCGGCAGAGTGGGAGGTTGCTCGTATACTCGACTCCAAACGGCGATATCGGAAGCTCCATTACCTCGCTTAATGGGCCGTATACAGATATGTGCGTACAAGCTGGGAGCCAGCGGAAAACCTCGGGATTGCACAGGAGCTGATGGACGAATTCCATCGCAGCCATCCAGGAAAGCCGCGATAGTGGAGGACAGGCATCAATTTGGCGTTCTTTCCTTCTTTGTTTTTTTCTTTCTTTGATTGGAAGCGGTCCAGTACAAATGGCCTCAGTACGGGTTTTACCACCTTCGGATCACAGCCAAGTGGAGGTGGAGTTTCCCTGTGCGCCGTATCCGCAGGACGATCATAGGATTTGTTTTTGTTTGTTGTTTGTTTGCCCTTTCCTTGTATGCAGAGATGCAGCCCAGGAGGTCTGCGGCTAGAGAGGGGATAATGTAACGGCGAGGTCTTAGAGTAGAGGTTAGGGTTGGCACACCTGCACATCATGCGGCCGGGTAAGCGACAACCTTAAATAGACTACTCATGAGGATCATGATCCTTACCAGGAATCTTACCATACACATATACACGTACGATCACTCTGACCTCGTTTGCAACCGTATCCCTACAAGTGTAATCTGTTCTCTTACTCAGCCGGACGCTGGCATACGTGCCCTTACATACTGACCCTTACGATAAAATCATATACTGTTCTAATGGTTTTGTGTTTGTTTTAGTCATACTGTATTCTCCCTATTTATAGAAGGACAGGCCCTGAACCAGCCCTGCCTCCAGGCTGACTGGCTAGTCTGCAGAGCTCAACTCCTATCACTTGTCGTCCCCTTCTGACAAAAGAAACCAAAATCCCAGAAGATAGCATCAAACAATTCAATGGTCAAATACAAGTCGTGTTAGCAATGGGTCCAAGTAACCTGCCAGTGGTTTCGGTTCGGACTGCGAAAATGGTTCAGTTCAGTTCTAAACACGTCCAAAAACCTGACCTGTTGCATCTTGGAGGGGGAAACACCGACCGGTATCTGTGAACACGCAGTTTTTCCTGGGTTTGGCCAGATCAGTCGGTTCCAATCTCTGGTTCTGGTTTTTGGGTAGTTTTATTTTTATTCCCAGTGGGATATCTTATTGCCAATCGAAAAATATTGTCATTGGTATATGCTTGTTCTTTTCAGATATCCTGGCCACCTGTATAATCAAAAACAGGCGAGAAACGCTCCCTGCTCCATCCTGACAACGAGAGTCAATGGCCAGTCAATGATTTTTAGTCTTTCATCTTGGGTAATCTGAGTGGCAATTGGATACAGACATTCATAAACAAGGTATAGGCTGCCTTTATAAGCAAAAAAGAAAGTGACACACTCCCTGCCCCATTTTGAAAATCAGCATCAATGGAGCGTAAACAATTTTTGGTCTTGCATCTTGGGTAATCCAATTGGCAAATGATCGCAGACCTCCATATACCGGGAATTGGCAGGATTTATAGGCAGATAACAAGCAATGTCTCTGCGACAGACTCCCGGACAACCACAATTTAGTACATTTTCAAAGCTGCAACTCAGTGATACTAAGCATTTTAGCTTATAAAACTGGTCCCAACTTTGTATACAGCCATTAATGGCCACATCGCGATTTGATTCACCATCATGCAAAGCCCAAAATCATTGACAATTCTTTAACACTCATTTTCATGATTGGGCAGGGAGCGTGTTGATTTCTTTTTGGCCTATAAAGGCGGCCAATACTTTCAGTATGCATCAAAATGGCCAAGTCTCTGATTAATTACCAGACTTACAAAACCAAAAATCATTGACGCTATGTTGACGCTCTGTTTCAAAATTGGTCAGAGAGCACATCGATTTCTCCTCTGCCTATAAATGCAGCCTGTACGTTATTTATGAATCTCTGTGACCAATTTCCATGCTGAGTAACCATGATCCTAAGCCAAACATTGTTGACACTCCGTTGACGTTCATTTTGCCATGGGCGTAGCCACAATATGGAACCTTTCACTTGGGTATTGTATATCAATAATGGTCTTGTGGCAGCCGTTCTGTGCTGTTCATGCAAGTTCTCATTGATTACTACATTGTTCCTTAATGATGCAACTATATATACCCTTTGAAATATACTTTAAAGTATCCGCTAATTGTAGATAATGATAATACTCAAAAATTCCATTCCCTTCAGTCAACTCTCGTCTTTACTGCCAGATTCACTTAGATGGCTGCCCTCGTCTTCAAAATGGCTGTCAGCTGCATTACCACGAAGCTCATTGTGTACTAACCTAGGGATGGACCATCATGAGTCAGAAAATCTGGAATAAAATCTTTATCGCGCATGCGATCGTTGACCAACATCCAGCTCTGGGAAGCAGAGTATGTATATACACGTATGCGGGTGGCACACATTCTGTTTCGGAGCTCTCATTGTCATCAGATGGCACATGTGGCGTTCCAGGCGTAGGTGGCGCCCGTTGTGTTGGGGGTGCACCTGTACCTTGATGCCTACAGTGTGTATGTGAATTTTTTGCGGTGCCATTTGGGCAAGGTAGGCAACCATCCGTTTGATTTTCACGAACTATTGCCGGCTGTCTCTCGATCGTAGCCTTCACCTTGTTGTGCCTGGCAAACTCAACACCCCGCTTCTTCTGATCCCGGTCTTCAGGGCAAGGCTTCTTGATTAGTTGTTGCGTTTTCTCTATTGCGGCGTGTGAAAACCCTCCTTTGGCCATTTTGGCCATATTCAAGGCAAGACACATGTCGGACTATTCAAGCTGTACCCGACATCCTTGTCTTGCCATAGTAGCTGACATGTTGAAAACATCCAAGAAAGTAGTTGCTGCTACTAAAGTGAGATCCGGGTATTACCTCAATCATATATGACTCTGTAGCCTGTTCAAAGGTGCGTAGAGCCTGTTCCATCCATTGCCAGGGACATTTATGACGAAATACATTTGCGAAAATGACAGAACAGCCAACATCTTGATATTCAATTTTGCGAACTGCGTGGGTAAATGGCTTGATCGACTATAGAGGTTTGCCGTTACAGGAAGCGACAAATTGGTCATGTAGCTCTCTATGTACCCTGGCTGTGCGTTATATTCTCAGTTGACCGTCGTCTGCACAGATATGAATTGACTCACATCCGATCACATGCTGCTTCTTATTCTTCCTGATTGCGGTTTCACCTACCTTTCTGAAATGTGCGTCCTCAATCACATTATCAGTGGCTACTATTGCAGGGTCGCGGTGGACTAAGTGGTGTCTGCGTTGATGCGGTGTCTCGCCGAGTGATGCATTGCTTAAAGCGCCTGTTGTTTGGCTCGATTCGGCTCCAATTGCACCTGGGGGAAGTGTTACAGGAGCCATGGCTTGCTGTTGTAGAAATGTGAGGAAGATGATCATGAAATGAAGTGGGAAGTGCTGAATTTTATATAGTGAGCTACAAGTCAAAATGGAATGAGTGACAGCCAACTTGCACGTTCAATTCAAGCTGAATGCTATTACATATAGGTCAACTGCGTATAGCTGCAGCGGATTCCAATGGTCACGCGATTTCAGTAAGTCGGTCTAATGTTGTTTGTTTGTTTACAGGGATACATCCTGATGAACGACAGCTGATATATCACGTTTGATAGATACAAAAAGGACATTCTGCGACGGAAAGAAGATCTGGTGATGTTTGTCTCAAGACTTTGCCAGGATCTTACCTGAATCACACGATAACTATCAAGTCATGATGTACTGTGATCATGACTATTCCCAATGAAGTGAAGGTCAAAATGCTGATTTTGCTTTGTTCGAATTGATCAAACCTACCAACCTTGATACAAAAGACGTACCGTACCTCCATGTGGTCCATTTCTTGCAACGTCCAACATCTCGCCCAACAACAAGATCAACACCAATACAATGGTAAAGGCTGCAAAAAAGAACCTTTTGCAAGTTCCGGGGGGCAAATATGGCAAATTGATGAAGCATTCCACACGATGATGTCAGCAGGCGAATAAAGGCAACAGTGGCTTGGAGGCAGAAAGGGTCCGAGCATACGGAGCATTCCGCATCTTATGATCCAAACAGAAGCTTGCGGCGGAGAAACGACAGGAAAGCCACTTCTTAAGCAACAAAGAGAGAGAGAAATTGATTGACGATTATGTGGAGCGAGAGACCACAGTGGCAAGAAAACGCGTGCAAGACGCAGAGACAGCTATGATGCAAGAGCAGGATCATATGGGACATGTTGAAAAGGGACGATGGACAACCACAAAGCCTGAAGTAACATTTGAGAAGATGTTGGATACTATCGGAGACAGTCTGAGTGATCTTGCACGTTCCAAAGCTGAGGAGAAAGGGGAAGATGAGGATGATGATGAAGAAGATACAGGGCATGGCAAGCTGAGCGAGGATGACGAACCTGGCTGGATGATGGGCACAATCTCCAGAATCGTACAGCACTGTACAGAGAGCTATCGGCAGAAGCAGATGAGGCTTGACGAACTGCCGCAACTGGGATGGGGGGACGCGGCCGACTACTTCCATAAGAGAGATATGAATTGCGGGACGACTGAATTGAGGGTTCCGGCTGTTCGAAAGCCCCAAACAGACTCCACTGCAGCCGCACCTTCACTGTAATGGCACGGCTGCACGTGACGTGTCCAGGGCCGGGTAATACTCGCTTTATATAGTCGGCTCGCCATGAACCTTAGATCTCTAGCGATAATCTTACCTTAACTTACCTTTATACTACTCTACAATATGGACACCCATGTTTGCAACCATATCTACTGATATACCTTCCTACCAGGCCATACACGGGCGTATGCCTTTACACTATTATCGCTCTTTAATTTCAGATACGTTTCGCATACGGGATTTCGTGAGTCGCACCTTTTGGACGCGTCACGACGACTTAGTCTACGCGCGAGATATCATACAGATTTGTGAGCACTGATTGCATCAGTGAAATGTCTTGATATGTCTATTGAATTGAAGTTAACGGTAACAGACGATTTCATGCGGATTCCAGAGGCCAATCGGCCAAAGTGTATCGCGACTCTTAACAAGGAGAAACCATGCGGTATTGATGGTGACAGATTGAAGAAGCAACTCGGCTTGGGAAGTACACCAAATTGATGATAAAAGTAGCAAAGATGATGCCGAGTTGATTCCAGAGGCCAACTGCCACGGAGACACCAAGTTAGTCGAAGTCAATTGGAATGAATTCTGCATAGAAGATCTCGAAGGCTACCAAATGCAGCATCAATGAGATTAGATAAGTTACCTTCCAATTGAGTCAATTGACGATTACAGGGACGATGTGAGAGCCCATACGTCCATAAGAGGCACATCACCGGCAATGCCGAAGCAGGGAATTTTCCAGAGGCGGTTTACGAATTACGCGCGATTCACGTCGCTCCACATCGCCGACGGCAGTCGAAATCCCGATCACCTTCTACATGACTCGATGGAGTCATCTACATTACCGAAGCTGCAAAGAGCGTAAACAGGCACATACCTCGAACGAAGTGCACCTATGGAGGATCAGGGAGGATTTACACAATACGCATGATTTACATCTAGCGATGCCACCGATGGCAGTTCCCATCGCGATTACCTTCTACACGACTCAATGGAGTCCTCTATGTTACTGATGATGATAGGAGCTTACTACAGCGGCTAGGAAAGTCTGATGCAATGATACAACTTTGAATACCAATTTCTTTCGTCTATTGCTGGCCAGATTTCAAAATAGTGGAGCAGTGATCACAGATCATGTGGCAGCTCCGAATGGGAAGTATAATTACCCCGAGAGTTCTAAAGTGGCTAGCAAGTACGATTCGCAATTACTATTGTCAATGACCACCTTTGGCACCTGATTGGACGCCCGAATCGGATCGTTGTGAGGAGAGAGCCATCTGCGCCAACTCTATTCTAGTTCGTGGAAGAAGTCAACGAAGGCTGATCGCCAAGGAGCAAATACGGATGTGCCCATACGATGGCATACGAACTGGGTTTTTAGAAATACAATGGAGATGTTTATTTGTAGCCGGGATTCTAAGGATCCATGGGGCTACCCGATGGACCGTCTGGGCACACTTTAGGAGACCGGCGGAGTCAGCATGTATTCATGGCGTGGAGATTCAATTGATCTGTCGTATCCTCACGTGGGAATGGACATTATTTGCTTCTCACACAGTTCCAATTGGGTGAGACAAGGTCATTATTTGGTTGTCAGACAGTCCCAATTGGGAGTGACAGGTACGTGATTCACCTCATGAGCTTATTCGTACACATTGTGGCAGCCGCGGTGGATACACTGTGAGCTGGAGAGTGATAGGAGTTACCTTGGTACCAGGCCAGGAATCCTAGCGTCGACTTGCAAAGCATTCGACTTTTGGCTCTGCAACCCCAGGGTGAGCGGAAGAGGTGGCAGTGGACCAGGCAGGCCATCAGGTATGCGCCGGGAATGTACCTGGATCATGGCTAGGGAGGAGGCGCGTTCCGAACGTGGCTGTACTTCATATATACAAATACTTGGAGCTACTGCTATTGACGATCTACAGGCCAGTGAGCAGGTCGTTTGAACATTCTTCCTATGAGTGGGAGTTCGTATAGGGCTGCTGGGAGTCACCGTGGAAAGCATCACATGTGGTGAGATAGGCACCAGGCACTGAACGAGCGAGCAGGGAGCAGGGGCGGCAACAGCCAGAAACAGGTTCCCAAGTGTATATTCATGTAAAGGTTGTCGGCACGCCAAGACACGAAGGGAGTACTGGACTGCGCGGCTTGGCTCTTCCATGGGTGAACCGTTTTGAATCTGGGCTCCTGGATATTCCTTTACCACTCCATATCTATTATGAATTGAGAACTAACGTCTACAGATGGAGCTGGCACCACGACAGATTGTGTCTCCAGATGATGGAGGACTTATCCAGCGATATACGGAGATTTCGTGGAGGGTTTCAGAAAAGCCCAGGCGGAGACACTCCCGCCAAGTCAGACAATTGCAATCAATTTGGAGCCTGGCTACAATTTGCTATGTGGGCGGATTTACAACTTCTCGGAGTTGGGTGGAGCGATATCCATGCAATTGCGTCGATTAAGATCACGTGCTCACGAGGCCGGATCATGGATTTGCATTTGGACTTAAAGATCCCATGCCATATGGACGGATCAATGAGTGGGTATTTTCTTATGATGGACGATATGTCACCGGATGGATTATGGGACTGCGATGAAGAGTCAATGGAAGACGGACATTATGGAGGTCAGTAACGATGACCTTTAGAGAGCTTACAGAGCTATAGGAGAAGTCATGGAATGTTGCCCATACGAGCGCAATTATGCATAGGGTGGAAATGAATGGCTAGAACCAACTGGATCACGGCCGGAGATGGATCGCGGCCAGAGAGGGATTGCGGCTGGAGATGGATGACAAGAGATGGACCCCGTCCGGAGATGGATCGCGGCCTGATATGGATCGCGACCGGATATGGATGGATGACCTAGGTGGATGACAGGAGATGGATGATAGGAGATGGATCTCAGGAGATGGATCACTGGAGACAGATGACAATCGGTCTCTTTCCTATGTGAAGATATTGAGGTTATGTGAAGTTATACGATTCTCGAGATCACGACTTTGATTTCAAGCTACGAAGTTACAATCGAGCGCAGATATTCAGACATACGATGTACCGGCGGCATGGCTCCACCGAGTACGATACCGAGCACTATTCAGAGCACTATTCAGAGATACCGAATTATGCAGCTACACGCCCGAGTTCCCATGCCGAATACGATCCCGGGTCACACAGCTACAATGCCGATACCGCACATCATGAAGCCGTACGATATTAGTCTTTGGCGGAGCAACGATCTTTAATGAGGGGGATGACAGTGCCGGAACTACAACAACCCCTACCGCGAACAATTACCGTACCGGAAGTGCAGGAACGAAGCACCGTGAAACGCATTCACCAATAGAGAAGGCTAGCAGCGGCATGTGCACGCAAGGAAGTGATGGCAAACGCACCTACGGATTAATCAAGAAGCCGCATGTCCAAGTTACAATCCCAAATGAGATCCTGACTCAATCTCGGCAATCCCGACTCAGTCTCGGCAATCCCGACGTACACGGCTGCTATGGATTACTCGTCGGCGGAGCTACGACGCACAAACGGGGGTGACCGTACCGGAATCAAAAGCAACCCCTACCGCAAGCAATCACCGTACCGGAAGTGCTGGGAGGAAACACCATGGAGTGCACTTACCGGCAGAGAATCGCAGCTGGAGATTAGTCAACAAGCGTACGTGGAGAAGAGTCAACAAGCAAAAACGACGATGTGGATACCCAGATAAGTGACAGCGAGCACACCTGGAGAAGGAGTGGAAAGCATACCCGGAGGAAACCCGGCGAGCGCACCCAGCAATTGGAGATGATAAGTGCACCGAGCACAGGGCGGATGTCAAGTGTACCTACAAGTGCACCGACTTGAGGATGATCAGTGCGACTACAAATGCACCGGAATGATGATGGGAAGTCAAGCGAGTGTGATCTATGCCGAACGAGTGCAATTATGTCTACCGAAGCAGTTCCGAACGAGACCGAAAATGATAGTTTACCGAACAGCATCGCGAGAGACAGCCACCGAACGGTATCATGAGAGACAGTTGAGACAACTACCGAGAGATGATGTCTGAGCATAGCGACCAAGATCATGGCCGAATGAATGCAAACTGGGATTGAATAAGAGAATTATCGGGAGCCCTCTACCGAAGGCACCGACTGGGATGTTTACCGAACTGGCTGTGGAACGACCATACTGGAGGGCTATAAGCCCGCTTGGCCGATGCTGAAGGAGGATGAATATAACAACTGACGGGCACCGTGTGAAAGCCACCGGCTGCAAGAGAGGATGTCAGATATCGAGGCTGGCCTACAGAGCTATGCACGAGGGTCGGGAGAGCGCAAACGCGCCTGAAAATATATGTGGTATGAGTGACCATTTCATGAGAAGCTTACAAGATAGATACGAGGTCATATATGATTGACCATCACCGACGGCTATGATACCGAGAGCAGAAGCTACAATCCATGCCGAGAAGTCAAGCCCGCTTCATCCGTGCAGACTAAGCGCGAACGGCCTGCGGAGTTGTTCACGAGGAATTGGGAAAGCTCGAGTGCTAGTGCACTTCAAAGTATTGTGAGTATTACCGGTTACTGGAATGCTTACAAATTAGATATACCGATGCAATCGCCGATGGCGATGGCGATGGCGATGATGAGCAGAGAGCGGAAGCCACCATCGATGCCGAAGAGTCAAGACGAGACTCATACTATGGTTGCGGATTGCGGATTTCACCGAGATTACTGTGTCTAATTCCGACGATGACCTACACTTGGTAAAAGCTACGAGTGCAAGATTGATGGTCGGATGCCGGACATTCCGGAAGTGGAGATATGGAGGACGGTGTCACTTTGGATGTTCCTTCTTTCTCTTTTCTTCTCTTCTGGTTACTTCTTTACTTCATTACTTCTTTGGATCTCGGCCCAGTACAAATGGCGTCGGCACGGGTTTTTACCACCTCCGGAGATAAGTCAAGTGGAGGTGGAGTTTCCCCGTGCGCCGGATCCGTCGAATGGCTACCATACGGTACTAATCGGTTGTGGCACTTATGTGTTCGTACGTTTGCGTACGTTGAACGGGTGTTTGATTGTTTCCTTTCGTTTCCTACTTTTGTACGGGTTTATGCAGCCCAGGGGGTCTGCACCTAAAGAGGGGGATAATGTAATCGCACGGCTGCACGTGACGTGTCCAGGGCCGGGTAATACTCGCTTTATATAGTCGGCTCGCCACGAGCCTTAGATCTCTAGCGATAATCTTACCTTAACTTACCTTTATACTACTATACAATATGGACATCCACGTTTGCAACCATATGTACTGATATACCTTCCTACGAGTCCATACACGGGCGTATGCCTTTACAATCGCCCACAACATTTGGAGACGTTATGCAGGCTCTTGATGTCATCCCAGGACAATCACAAATGCCACAAGTGACGTCTCGACAGAGAACTAGTCAAATAAGGCTGGGTTTGGAGTAACCTGAGGCAGACAATCACGTAGTACCAGCGATGCCCGCGGCGGTGACCAATTTGTTACACATAAACATTGCGAAGCCATTTTAACCCGTAAGGGTTTAGCCATGCATATAGCGTCCCTAGCTGAATACCATATAGATATCGGATTCGGAGGAAGACATGGTGGCGGCTCCTGCGTCACCGGAAGTGTAGACTGCCAAATAAGTATTTTTGACGACGTATCTCGTGTAAAAGCAACTTGTGAACCTGTTTTGTAACGTGTCAGCTTTTTGTGGATTTCAGTGACAAAATTGTGGGACAGAAATATTCGTCAGTGTGTTTGTAAGGGTGGCACGGGCCATCCGAATGTTCTTGACTCCGAATCTTGTTGATTGACAAACAAAGATCCTAATATGGTGTTGCCTGTTACAGATAAATAATCAAGCAAAACCTAAATTTGAGATGAAATTTACAAACAAAGTTTAAGTCAGTAATGTCATATGACCAATAGAAGGAGCGGTCAAAGCACATGCAAAACTCCAACAAATGATAGCCAACAGGCTGCAATCATTCATGCAGCCAACCACATATCTCTTGGCTTAGACCTGCTGCACATGGTAGAGAAATTGAAAATTGCTTATGGTATGTCACGGAAACCGAGGAGAATAAGCTGGATACAGAATGGTGAGGACGTCAGCCTATAAATATCTCAAACTAGTGCATGGATTTTTATGCCGTATATTGCCAGCCGAAAGTGTTGAAACGCTCTGGAATGACATCATGAATCATGTTAATGACGTGTATGGTGGTGACTCAGAAACTGAGATGTCTCGAAGATTTTGAATTCAAATGATAGTACATAGAAACTGTACACTGGCTGTCAATAGAAGCTGTATGCATTATTTGTACAATTGTTGAGCACCCAATGACTGTTAGTATGTATCTAAGGTAAGCTCGAAGGTGAGCGTCAATGGAGTGTCAATAATTCATAGACATATCTATTCAGCAATCACCCGGCTGCATAGTCGCATCCATCCAACAATGAAGTATCGGCTGGCTTATTGTGGAAAATGGCAAGCCACACGCAGCTGGCCCTGTTATAGTAATGAGCGTCAACGGAGCGTCAATGATTTCTGGACTTACATCCTGGATAATAACTCGGCTGTGGTACGGCATTTAGCTATAATCATAATATTGGTGGCCTTTATGGGCAAAAATGCTACAGATGATATTGCTACTAGCTCCTGAAAATGAACGTCAATGGACTGTCAACGATTTTTGGCATTACACCATTCAGTATCCAGAGGGTTTCACTGCAACCTGGACTCATAATGGAAGTATCACACACCTTTCGAGGCAAAATATGGTTATGACAACACTGGGACTATGTTCCAAACATGAGAGACAACGGAGCGTCAACAACTATTGAACTTACATCATGGAAAAGACAAGGGCTGCGTGCCGAGATTAAACTTTCATCAAACTATCAGCCTCCTTTCTATGCGGAAATGATTGCGACTACATAGGTACTATGTCATAAAAATAAGCGTCAACGGAGCATCAACCACTTCTGGCCGTGAATCTTGGACAATGCAGGGGTTGTGCGGCGACATTGACCCATAATCGAACTATCAGCCACCTTTCTAGGCAAAAATGCTTAGGACCAGATCGTAACCATGTCCCAAAATGAGTGTCAAAGGAGCATCAACAATTTTTGATCTTGCATCTTCGATAATCTAACAGCAAAGGAACGCAGATAACCCACAATGAACTCATCGGCAGCCTTTAATGGCAAAAATGCTAGTGATTATATCGTGTCATGCTCCTACAATTGAGCGCCCACACAGCGTCAACAGTTTTGGTGGATTCTCAGAATGCTACACAGCAATGAACTGCATCATGCTGTCCCGGAATCGAGTTTTAGATGGTCAGTCTTTGCAATCTGTCCTTGTATACAAATTCACGAGTATGCATGCCATGTCCTACAGATTTGATATTTTCGGTTCTAGTTGTAGAGTCCATATTTAAGAACCTCCAGTTTGCTTTAGGGTATCGCTAATTTCGGCCTTCTCCCGAGTCGGATGTCGCAGCATTCTATTGTTTACCACCATGTCAGTTTCAAAATCTTTGAACAGCTTGATGCGTGAGGTTGTGATCACTTCCAAAAATCAATGTGTTTTTATTCGTGGTTTAAGAGACCTTACATTGCAAATTATTTTCGATCGTTGTTGGGCTTCAATGAATAAAGGCTCGAAGTGGCCAATGGCTTGGAATAATTCTACCCATGCGCCTTCGGGGCGATTCTAGGTACACTGCGGAATTGAAGCGACCGGCAGCCCTCACATAATATGTATTGTTTGTCATCAAGTTCTTCGCCATGCATCAGAACATGGGACCAGCTGAATGGGGAAACACATGCTGGAAAAGCTCACATCGCAAAGCTAAACGAATGAACAGAGACAGAAGTTACTGAATTGACTAGTTTGTCGCTTGATGAAACAGTTTTAGCCATCTTGAAAAAGCAAGGAAATCAACGAATCACAATAATAACTTTGTAGAGGAAAATCAGATTTTACATCCAGTTTGATCCATATTAAGTGAAATGACAGACAAAACATTCCAAATTGACAGATAAAGACTTTGAAACTTCGGAATTTCACCAAAACACGGGGAATCTATATCTCATGTACAGCTTTGTTTCGGTTCATATTCCAGGAAACACTATATCAATTCTTGAGCTACGGTGGTCATATAAGACTTCACGCGATGATCTCACGCTGCCATCTGCTACACCCCTGAGCAACATTGGCTGTAGGGAATATGCTCTGACAGTGGATGCAATTAAGAAGCAATTGCTGTCCCGAAACATAGTTAGTTTAGCTTTCGACAGATCGACATCAACGAACGAATTAGCCATTACGTTGGTCATTTCTTACTATATGGATCGAAATTGAGCATTGCGTGGAGTTCAACTCGCTTTGGATGAGGTTAATTGCCTGTTCATTTCCCATTGCAAAAGTGAATTCAGGATGAAAGTTCAAGGGCCAACATACTGGAACAAGGCTAGCCGTACATTTGAAGAATGTGGTCAATCGTTTTGAGATCACCGACAGCCGGTTGCTCAGTGATACAACGGATAATGCTTCCTCAACTTACTCGACGACACGCGAGCTACAATGAACACTTGAGACCTCTGGAATTGAGTGGCCAGCATTGAGGAACCACATACCGTGCATGGCGCACGTCATACAGCTGGCTTTAGGTGCATTCATGAGCAGTTTCAGTGTAAAAGGCCGCACCAAGTCATGGGAAGCCCATGAGCGCGATCAGCAATTTGGACAGAATGAAAGCATAGACTTTGCGAAGAGTCAAAGACTTCGAAAAGAGGGCAATGATAGAATGAATAAGGTGTTGGCCATGAGACCAGGTTTGGCAAAGATAATTGAGAAAATACGTATTTCATGACATTTTGAAAGTCCTGAAACTGACTTTCATATAGCAGAGACTGCTTGTTGTATTGATTATGCTGACACCTGGTCTGTTACGCCTTTGGTGTTACAGGTATACTTCCGGGATCATAAGGGATCACTCAATAATCCAAATATGGATACTCAATCCAAACTCATGAAATATCACGCAGATTTCCTAATTGGATCAACCGTCCGGATCTGTTCACCTATTGGTAATGTCTTCATTACCCTACCTTCATATCATTAGACCAACGACAGTGATCGAGCCGAGCGCAATGAAGATCATCTTTTCCTTTATGTCAGAATCAGTCGCATGATCTCTATTGTCAATGGCGATTCCTTATTGGCAGGAAACCTTAGTCCTAGACGCTGAACAAACGACTATTCTCTCACGCTCCAATGGCTTAGTCCTAGGGAGATGAGGTGTCGTCAACATCAAACCATTATGACATCTCGAGATGTGCAGAGTCATATACGAGATAAGTCAATAACCAATGATTGATATACTGGAGCCCAGGCGACCGAATGGACTTGTACGAAGCAACCCTTATTTCGACCACACCTTCTTGGTCTGGTGTGAATGGGACTTAGGATTCATATGTCCTGAGTGGTGCAGGATACACTCCATTCAATATATGGCAAAACAGCTCAGTTGCAAAATACTGTATATTTGGCTCCAATAAAGCGTAGTCAAATTAAGGGTTCTGTCGTTTGCCGCAATCATTAAACCGTTACGTACCCGGTGGGTATATGAGAGGGCACTCTCACTGGCTTTTGGTGACACGAACCTGTTTGTTGATAATTGGCTTCAGATAAGCTCGTAACGATATGAGATATCGCCAATAGCAATAGTATCGCAATACGAGCTTATTACCTTGATGACGTAGTTAATACTCATGGGAGTTAGAACTCGACCATCAATGGTAGAAGCCAGGATGACAAAGGCAGTTACGAATGAGAACTCCGAAACAGACATTGACATTGTTAGGATTGTTAAGGGTGTGGATCATCTGATATATATCAACGATACCGACATCGAGGAAGTACATCGATAACATTTCTATCGAACATACAATCTACGTTCAGATTTATCTACGGAAACCCATTGACCTTCTCGACCTGGAGGTTAAGCCTTAACTTTATTCCCGTGTATTATCTATTAGTTCTGTATTGAAGTCAACGAGGATACTTCTCCTTTGAAGTCCAGAGTTGTACCTTCCTCTTCAGTTCTATCCCACGAATAAAACCTCGTCACTCTGTATACTTGGTTATTCTTAGTACCTTCGTCAAAGCAAGTCGTTGATCGGGAAGAGCGCAAGACAATACTTTAGAGTCCGAAGTACCAGCCCGAATAAGGGTGGTGGTTTGGAGGATACTCTTGAGTCACACTACTCCTTCTGCTGACGCGAAACTACGTTGCTGTTCCTTATAAGACAAGTCGATACTTGGAGTCGTTGCACTTGAGGGCAGGCGGTCCTTCGGTATACTTACCGGTTGCTGGGCCGATACTCTTGAGTCCGAAGGGAGTCTGATGACTGACATGATAGTGTGTTTGTTCAGAGGATCTCTTGAGTAGGATACTCTCCAATTGTGTGCTCCAGTACATTGATAGCGTAAAGACGATACTCTTTAGTCGATACTATCTTTCGGGAGCAGAGAACGGAAAAGTTACCTTGTTACCTAGAGTGGTAATCCTTATATGCATCCTGAGTGAAGCTTTAATCATTCTTCTCTTTATTAGTCCAGAAGTCACTAAGGGCTTTTATTGATTAGGACTTAGGATGGATCTCCCGGTGTTACATGGTCATCGAAAGAAGTTTATTGACTGTCAAACGGCCAAAGTCCGCATTGCAGTACATCCAATTATGAATGTGAAGACACATTGGAACTCTGCACAGGAGTTACTCGAGCAACCCTACTGATTACTGGAATTCACACGTGAGTGGCTTGAAAATCTAAAATACACTGAATACCAGCCACTGTTCACAACTAAAGATGATTGCATGATTGTGAAGTATGTCATGGAAGTATTGAGGCCATTCCGATATTGGACCCAGTGGATATGGAAGAGGCATACAGTCACATTGCATCACGTTATCACAGTGTACAATGACATGTTCAAGTACATGGATAGCGCAATGCGAGCTTTGGCTAGGAAGAAAACTCAATGGAAAGAAGACTTGTTCTTTGCGGTGAAGTTAGTTTGACTGAACATGCTCAAATACTATGCTAAAGTGACTCCAATGACCAGCATGCTTCTGATTTCTGCACATATCCTCAATACTTTCCGGAAGTTCCGATCGCTTAGAAAGTGGGAGAAGGGAATGGATATCAATCCTCAGAACGAGACATTTTATACAACCCAATACCAGGAGGCTTTTCTGAGGTATGTGGAGAATGAATACTGCGCCATACATCGACGCGTGCCAGTCAATAAACTCCAAAGCTTACCCAGCAGCAATCCAATCTCCTCTGAAATGGCATCACGATCCTGTCAATCATCCTTTGATCCATATGATTTGTTCAGCGATGATGAAGAATACTTAACACCTGACAATGTGGCTGAGACGACACCAGGACGAAGCCATCTTGCTGCGTGCTGATTGACCGCCGTCAGGCTCTATTTGAATCTGCCGCCTGATGTACCAACGAACTAAGTCAAATCAATCCAAATCTCAATGATTACCACTCCGACACAATGGAGTTTAGCAGTACATTTTGGATACAGGACATAACCGACTGGCAGCGTCAAGAGAAGGAAATGCACTTAAATTATGCCGATTTCTCCAAGCTGGCGTGCTATATATTCTCTATCATACAACATGGTTTCGGAGTGGAGCCCAGTTTTTCCCTTGACCGAGATGTTATCAGCTGGAGGCAGTCAAAAACCACAGGCGAGACCCTTTGCGAAATAGTCGGTGTAAGGCAGTTTGCTCAAGCCATTAACAGGATTTTGGAAGTCGCTGACCTAGCATTGGATCACACAAACACAGAAAACGACTCGGAAATACAGAAAGAGGCGGAGAAAATCATACCGCACAGCATGGCCAAGGTTCACTACTTTTTGGAGATGTGGCAGGGCAGCCAAAACCTACGTGCTATACAGAAGGAATGTCGCGCACAAAACACACAGATGACCGCCATGGGATATATTTCGGACACCGAAGAGATGATGAAAGCATCCTGGTCACTCTTTCAACATGATGGTGTGGCTGCATTCATATTGTCCGAAAGATCTCCTTTGCCGCCACCATCTTTGCCTCCAAAGTACCTCCTTGGAGGATGAACTCAAATCTGAAATGTCCACAGAATCCGAAGAATCAAAAGTCATCAAGTCAAAAGTGATGAGGATGGCGCACCTGAAAGCATTTTGGACACTGGAGATTGGCTTAACTGGAATGGGGATTTAGATAATCCAAATGACAGCAAAGATGATTGCACGGCGGACTTTGTATCTGATATGGCGCCAAACAATAGCATCGAGGGTTCAGAATCCCCAGAGCAGCGGCACGTGAGTGGCACACTGAATGTTCCCGGATTGATTTGGCCTACACGGAAGTCCAAGTGACATGCTGAAATGGTGTTTATGATGGTCAATTCAATTGAAACGAGAAGGAACAAGGGAGAGAAGAAAAAGTAGGACAGAATGTTTCAATCATTCACCAGCTTCTTTATGTATCTTGACTAATTGTTTTAGTTAGAGATATATTAAGGGGGGATGGTGAGCAGTAGTTTGTAAATATAGGTTGATAAACAGATATATAGCGGGCGCAACGAAGCTTTTGGCAACACACATACATTTTAGTCCTGTGTGAGCGAACAGGCCAACAATGTTACTGCGCTCGGCTTTGCCCCAAGGCCAAGTCTTAATCTGGGAGAAAGACTACCAATAAGTTCAAATCATGATGGAAAATACTGTCGATGGCAGCAGATGGTGAATGGAGAATACAGTAAAATAAGTGTCAATGGAGCGTCAACAATTTGTAGTTATGTAAGTACGGTAATTAAACAGTTCCTTGGTCGCTTTTAGGTATAACCGTTGTATTGGCAGCTTTCATTGTGAAAAGAGACTGCAACACGGGCATCGCCCCATTCTGAGAATGAATGTCAACGGAGCATCAGCAATTTTTAGCTTCGCATCTTGGCTAATTTATGTTCAGATTGGTTGCAGACATCCATTTTCAGACATTGGCAGCATTTACTGGGAAAAACTACAGTGACATGCTGCCTGCCGCATCCTGAGAATCAGCGTCAATGCAGTGTCAACTATTCTCAGCTTCACATCTTGGCTGATTCATGTTCCGATTGGTTGGAGACATCCATTGATCAAATGTTGGCAGCCTTTACTGGCAAAAACAACAGCGAAATGCTCCCTGCTGCATCCTGAAAATGAGCGCCAACAGAGCGTCAACAGTTTCAGTTGTTGCATATTTGGTAATCAAGTCATCGCGCTAATAGTCATGTTCAGAATGGAATCATTGACCGCCTTTATCGACAAAAATACAATAAACCACAGGTAAAATACCGATTCCAAATTAATCAATATTGCAAGCTGCACAGCATTCAAAAACATATTATTGGTTGCTGAAAACGCTATTTTGATAAGATACTATTAACAAACTCCAAAAACAAGAGCCTTATTTGAATCTGTAGATGAACCTGCTGACAACCAGCCCAATTCAGACGGGTCGGGAGTTTACGTCTGAACTGTACCCAAATTGCCGGTTTGGGTTGAGTAACAACCCGGATCGCCAATTGGGCAAGGGTTCGGTTTGGATCCGGACCCGGACCCGAAGTGACGGTTTGGAACTGTTGCTAACACTACATACAATACACAGAAAAATAGATGAAAACCATGGAAAGGACTCCAGCTCTTAGTCCTCTGTCCATTACCTGCCAGCTCTTACACCTGTGTCCATTGTGGATGGATATTTCCTGACATAAGTAGCCGCCAGAAAGTCCATCACCACTTTGTGTCACTTCTCCAAGGAGAGCAGCTCAGAGACTGGCATGTGTCAGCATAAGCCTGCTTTCCACACAGTTGCTTTTCCCACATCTTCCCAGAGAATTTTCCACTGCTCTTTCCATTGCCTACAGTGGTGCAGGAAATGCTCCCGTATTGGGGCTACCCTTCAGCCAATTCCGCCACACTACCAGTAGATGTCTGTGTCTGGGTGTCCGAACATTATAAGGTATGTGCCCACTGCTATGTGTCCAGACTTCAGTCGAGAGAACCTGTCTGCTAGAGGCTTCCTGCTGATCATTGTGATGGGTCTCTTGCTCCCAGCTTTCCCTTTCTGACTGTAGCTGTGATTTTCACTGCACATGTCCGCCTCCTACTGGGTCTTTGCTGCTGGCTTGGCATCTGACATTTGACTACTACTTTTTGCCACTGAGGTGTGTACTTGCTTCCAGTCTCTGCATGCTCGGCGGCCACCGCCCAGAAGATTCCTTTGGCCCTCTGCTATCCGATTTCTGATGATGCCAGTGTATCCTTCAACGCAGGTGTTGGAGTCTCTTTCTTAATGGTATCTATGTACTTGCAGTAGATGATCAAGGGGGTTTCATGTCACAGAGTTACTCTCGGTCTAGTCACATGACACATATAACACCCATTCCTACAGAGTCACAAGTACAGGTTCATAATCTTTACGGTGGTTTATACATGACACAGCTCGATTGGATGTGCAAGTCTCATAGCTTACTGAACTCACGTATGATGACACAGCAAACCTGCCAGATTGAAAGAAGCCTGCTTCTGCGGAGCTTGTTGATTTCAACCAGATTGATATCCAGATATCAGTGGGGCATGTCTGATCAGACTTGGGACTACTTCCACCTACAGACTAATGTAATCATCAGACGAGATGTAATTATTAGGAACTACAGACCTATCACTATGTTGTAATATGAATAGTCTGCATACTCTCTGGAGAAATTGAACATTCTTACCCAATACATGGTGTGAATGAGGGTGTAATGACATTAGCTGTGGATATGAGGCCAGGTGTGAACCTGCTCATTGATTTCAGGTACTTAGGAAATGTAATGTCAGACTCGAATATTAATGTCGAGCTACGTGTCACAAACTACATTGCGATATTATTCCTTGGTCACAAATTGAATTTATGACACGAGCCGAATCGGCTTCACAGTATGGCATCAATGCGCGGAGAGCTTTGCACAGCTTTAATTGGCAGATGTTTCAATTATAGTCCCATACATATGCAAGATGTTCAAGTTGCAGGAATGATCTGATATATTGTCTGATATAATATTATACGATTGATGGGCTGATCCTTATCAGGAGTATAAAGCTTCAAAACCACATGCTCAGATGACATGGTAACCTGAGGAATGTGTGGCAATGAAATCATGACAGATTGATGTGAATGTAAGTCGCGACTGCATTAGTGCTGTCAAAAAGCATTACCATCATTTTGTTGAAGTCTGCACATACAAACTTTACACATGACTATTAAGAGATTACATTGTTCTGGTACTGAGAAGAACAATATCTCGAAGCAAAGAGACAGAAATTTGTACCTACCAAAGTAGAATCTGGAATATTATTCCGTTTTTATGATACCTATATCTATTAATACATATACAAACAATCTGTTCGCCTTTAAAGCAGGAGCCCCGCACATCTGAACGACACTTACATTCAAACACGATCATGATGTTGTTGTATACACCCTCCAAAAGCTCATTGCCATATACAGGAATAATCAATATCTCTTTTCAGTGCAGTGTATCTGGTGGCTAGCATCTTTCACAGGACTATATGAAGGATTGATGACAGATCAATAATTGAAAAATTCGAATGAAAATTACTCTTCAAGATCAACTAGCAACCAAGTATTTTCCAGCAGAGCCAGTGATAGCGTCATGAATCTCAATCAGCATATCAAGATAACAATTAGGACTCTGCAAAACTAGATAAACTTCGGCAAGACTTGCAAGCAGTGCCAGTGATAGCGTCTCCTAGTGTACCACTAAATTGAAATAACAATTCTGACTCTACAAGTCAAGATTATCATCGACAAGTTTGATTGTTACAATCAGCAGAGGATAGTCTATGAAGTTCGGAACTCATACAGAAGGAAGATTGGTGTGATCCCTTGACACTGACTAGAACAGGTCTGGTTAATCCTTTGCTTCAATAGAAATTGCAAGAATCTATGGACAACCTTGACATGGTTATGATGCTGACCAAGATACAAAACAATCGATTAAATGCAATTTCAGTGGAACAGCTTGATCGATATCTTAAGAATAGGATTGAGGGCCATGTATACCTCTCCGTACAAGAACAGAAGCACAACTCTAACCCAACGGCATTTCTGACTTTGTGCGGGCCTTGCGAACAGTCCTTGGGTACTGGTTTCTTCACCTGGCTGAAAGCTGCGCTGGCCCAGGGTCCAGGTGCTCTGTTTATTGAATCGCTGCTTGCGAGTCGCTGAAGCCAGCTACAGTCGTGTCTCCATGTGTCTGCAATGTGTCCATTTTCTTTACCGACTCCCTGAGGGTGAGTCCGATGGCCCACAGTTCTGCATAACAGACCTCCATGCATCCGGTGCCAAGCTGGCAGCAGAAAGCTCTCCAGTAGTCTGTGTTGTTGTAAACTGCTGCCGTTCCCACCCTGCAGTCATCCAATTGCGATCGATGTGTTCACCACATCCAGACCCCAGTGCCCACTTTAGCAACTGTCTGTATTGCCCTGTCTATCCCTTTCCTGTTTGCCGGAAGGTTATCGCTCAGTATAACCATCTTGACTGCCGGATATTCATTTGGGTCAGCCAAGCGCATGGTCTCTTTCCCGCGGCCCCATTTGTGTTCTGTTTGATGCCTCTGCATATTGCTGCACCCGAAAAGGGGGGTATATATGATTCTTTAAGTTTTGAGCCCTCATATGAACTTGCGAGCCTCGCCGAGAATTGTTGCTGCCTGGAGTCGAAGCCCAGTGGCCCTGGTGTCAATCCTGATTCACTGAGGAGCGTCTGTAGTGCTACAATGGACAGAGTTAGCAGGCATGACCAGTCTGGATGATTCTGGAGGAGTTGATGATTCTTCATCTACTGATACGTTTCGGATCGCACCATAGCGCTCCACCGGATAGTGCTAACGCTTGGATGCGAACTACTTGTACCTCTCTTCCCCACTCAGGGACCATTCCATGGGTTCTCTTGAGTATGGGCAGTCGAGCTTATGATGGCCTGGCGTTTGTCATGAAATGACTGTGGTGCTCATATCAATGTAAGGTGGACTTCAATCCAGACTCCTAACCACTGCGTCGCAGCTTTCTTGAACTGGACACCTCAGTACAATGTATTCCAGTCGCTGGGAGCCTCTAGAAGTGACTGAGAGAATGTGGAGTGTAAACTTAGATGCATCAATTTCAGGAGTGTATCAGACCCTAGAAGGGCATTCCGGCCGGCCTTCAGAAGATCTATGATGTCTGATTACTGGTTCATGAGTACCATGGGAGTGATTGTGTTAAGTTTGGGAACACCTCGGAGTGCCGGAGGAAACTTTGGGTGCAGTTGGGAGCACCTGGGAGGGCTGGCGATAAGTCTTGGAGTATTAGAGGTATTCCCTTAACAGTGTGTACGATACTTGATTAAACTGAAGGGGTACATGTCACGGGGCTTAGGTTACGTGGCATGACAGCTACCTGCCTTGGAGAGCATTTCAAGTGGTCACAAATACCTTAGCAGGTATGAGTGGGACATGTCTCGATTAGATAAGCAGATGCTTAGCGGATTGATTGAAGCATACGCTGCAGCACCTGATTTGATGATGCAACAACACTGCCCGATCGAAAGGGCTACAATGCTGCCAAGCGTGTTGTTTTCAACCAGATTGATTTTTCAGATACTAGCGGGATCTGTCTGATCGGGTAGAGCAATGGAGTTCATATCGCAGATTAGGCAGTCGTTAGCCCATATGGGAGTAAGTTGAATCTCAAGCCAATCTTATGTCAGTGCGGAACACCTTGGACACTCCCTGGCCAAAGATAATTGTCTCGGCCTGAGCATGGTGCGACTTAGAGAATATAACGCTGGCTGATGGTATGAGGCCAGGAGCATCCCCGCACATTGGTTTGTGATGGAATGGCAACTGCAAGAATCACCCGTTCAAAGATGAGGTGGTGCATGTGATTGAATCTATGTTTGCATAGTATCAGCTGGTTGTTGATTGAACCTATGGCACATTGGTACTACACTATTATTTGAAGAAAGCGCATTCCGATCAAATATGGATGCATGTTCCGACTACCTTGCCATATGGGAGCAAGATGTCCAAGTTGAAGTTATGACCTGCTATATACTATCGTGCGGGTGAGACCTGATTCTTTTCACGAGAGTTATGCTTTAACACCTCACTGGCATGGACGCGATAACCAAAGGGATCTGTGGCAATCTTTACAATTTGCATTCGTGTACGGCTTGCCATAAAATGCATGCGTTCGAATCGGAATGTAAGCCGCAAAGCACATTGCTATTGGATTCATTCAAAGGAAGTATGGGTGCACATGCGTAACATCTGGAGAAGTTTCTATAACGAGGTCACATTGTTCCGGAAATGAAAAGGACACACTCTAGCAGCAATTCAAACAGCAATACCTACCAGCGAACGAAGACCATTATTTGTTATTGTGTTTTCATGATACCCATACCGATTATTATAAATACCTAAAAGCTATTAGCTGTCTGTAGTGGCAGCCCCGCTCCGTTGATATATATTATACTGATGTCAATTACTTTTGAGAACGACAACAATGTCATTGTATACGCAGTCAAACAGATTATATACTTCGCAAGTACCAACCAGTATATCTTTGTAGCTCAGTGTGTTTGGTAGCTCTCCTCAAGTATCGGATTACAATAAGAACTAGTTATACATATCGATAATCTTATGTTAAGGATAGAGAAATCCAGGCAATTACCAGTACCGGTTGATACTGATATATTGCACCTTCACCTGGCCCGAGTAATATGTACTCAAACTGCAAATGAAAGTAGCAGTTAATCCGAAGCTGACGAGCCCAGTATTTCGGAGAACGATACTCAAGATAGAATTTGAGAGAACTGTGAGAAATACCTGCAACAATCCAAACCTGAACAGAAGACGATCACTAGGAGGTTCTTGCCGATTAGTAAGGGGTTATCAAACAAAAAAGATTCAAAAGACAGTGAAAAATCATCATACTGAAACAGAAGAAATTGATAAGTCAGAGTTCAACCAAAGAAAGACTGGCTGAGAGTGCCAGCGGTGTGTCTGGCCTCAGGATCGGAAAGGGGTTCAAAAGACCTTGAATTGCTTCCGGTGGAAACAACTAGAGAAAGGCACAGCGTCTTTCACTAATAAGAAAAATTATAAAATCAGAGGGTCTACGGATGTGCATAAGTATCTATACTTAGCTTCGAAGCACCCCCCTAATATGGAGTGCTGCCAACAAGTCGGGGAGTGCAGGTGACAAACTTGGGAGTGCCTATGAAAAGTCGGGGAGAGCTGATGACAAGCCTGAGAACACAGGCAGCAAATCTGGAGTGCAGGCGAGAAGTCAGGGAGCACCGGCAGGCAGCCTGAGATCGCCCACAACAAGCCTCGGGGGTGCCAGCGACACCTTTGGAAGCTTCTTAAATTACAGTAGAGCAGTCTGGGAAATTGCTCTTGATTTGCAACGCTGCTGGTGCACCTGGAAATGATTGCCAGTACTTGTACTTCAACGAATGTTGAAACTCATGTATTCAGATTGACTTCTCATCTTTGTATCTATGTATCTACATAGCTACATATCTACACACCAGATATTCGGATTTGCTACAGGCAGTCCTTGGGAGGAATTCTAGGTGTGCCTGAAAATAACGATCGAGTGGCCACAGAGTTACACTCCGAGATTGTAATCAAGATAGCTATGAAATACACTTGGCAGCGGTACTCGAGCGTTTTTGAACATATACTTAGAGAACGTGATCAAGTGAACTTAGGGATGCACTTCGAGATCGTGATCCAGCAAGTTTGTAGAAACAGTTGGAACCCATGGTCGTGCGAACTTGGAGGCCATAATGAAGCAGGTCTAGAGATGCACTTGGAGGCCATGATTGAGTAAGGTTGGAGATATGCACTAGGAGACTATAATTGTACGGACATGGATGCCTTAATCGTGGGAGTGTGGAGATACACATCTAGGCCATGATTGAGCGAGATTAAAGGCCGTAATTATGCAAGTTTGGAGATATACTTGGAGACCATGATTGTGCTGAATTGGAGGCCATAATCTGGTGTGTTTGGATGAATACTTCGAGGCAGTTGATGGACGGCCCACCCGGGTATGCTGAGATGCTTTTTATCAGTTACCTAACCGCAATTGTAGGAATGTGAAAATGTGACTTTACCTTTGTGATATCATGGAGAGCTAGCTGATGGCGGTCGATCGTGTAGGGAGGCACACTGGAAGCTAAAACTACATTCAGGGGTCAACTCATAATCATGAGAATAAAGGGATAACAAACAATCTTGCGTGGATGCTGTACTCGGTGTCTACTGTACTTCGGTCTATGCTGTATTCGGTGTATACTGTACTTGGTGTACGCTGTACTTGGTGTATGCTCTACTCAGTGTCAGCTCTTGATTACGACATGGAGAGAGAGGATGGGATGACTTAACATGATATTCTGCGATGATGGTGGAGTTCTGGACGCGGAAAGCGAGATGGGGATTGATGATTAGAATGATGTGGAGGATATAAGCGAATTTGAGAAAGCAGGGGTACAACTTGAGTGATTGGGTTGGGAACACCTCGTATCTGTGTAACTACATGCCAGATCAGCACATGTAACTGCTGTATTGCGGACGGCATATTGACTCCCACACAAAATTCTCTTAAGTCCCAGTTTCTCATGATGATTTCCCCCATATCCTCTTATCCCTCTCTTTGTTGTCCTCAACACTACCACCACCTGAAAACACGAAGTTTAGTCATCGCTCTCTATCTTTCCATCTCATGATCAAGTGTTATCACCGAGTACAGCATACACCAAGTACAGCATACAGCAAGTACAGCATACACCAAGTACAGCATTCACCAAGTGCAGCATACACCAAGTACAGCATACACTGAGTACTGCATCCACCACTTACTGCATCATCCCAAGATCCACTGACTCCTGCACCCAACCAGTCTATGATCTCGTTGCAGACCACATTGTGCTCAACTCTCTACATTCCCACAATTCCGAGTTGACCAATCCGCAGAGTCTCAGATGCCGTGGTGCCTCCCTCCTGAACTACCACTTCGAGATTGACTGCCTCCCAATACTCCTCCACTCTTGCCCGATCATGGGCTCCAAGTACATCTCCAAACTAGCCCAATCACAGCCACTAAGTGTATCTCAAAACTCACATAATTACAGTGTCCATGTTCCCACGATGTTGGCCTCCAAGTCCATATCTCCAATGTTGCTCTATCACGGGCACCAAGTGCCTCTCCAAACTCGCATGATTGTGGCCTCCTAATTCGCAAGATCACAGCCTCCAGGTGCATCTCCAACCTATCAACATCACGGCCTCAAAGTGCTTCTCCAAGCTCGCTCTATCACAGTTACCGAGTGTATCTCTAAACTCGCACAATTCTGTCCTCCAAGTTAACACAATCATAGACTCCAAGTGCGTCTCCAAACTTGCTCGATCACAGCCTCGAAGAGTATCTCCAAACCAACTCGATTATGGCCTCCAAACTCCCTCGATCACGGCCTCGGAGTGCATTTCTAAGATGACTTGATTCCGGGGTTGTCATACGGTGCAGCTAGAAGGCATACAGCCTATCATGAACACTCCACCACACCTCGCGTGGTATCCCAAGGGAACTCTTCAGAAAGTGCGGTACTAGCTTGAATAGTGTTGGCAGTGGGTGAGATGATATAAACGGATACCCGCACATGATTAACCACACAAATTGAGTAGATCTTGGAAATCTCGGCAAAAGTGCGTGAGAATAGCAGCTGGGAAAAATAGACTGTGTATTTCGTATAATGAGATGATGTCTATCTACCCCGGGGTCACACAAATATATGCTGCCTGTCGCTGAGTCCATGTCCTTCGTCTCTGTATGTCTGCATGTATATATATAGAGAGACTTAGATAATGCAATGATGTAGCGAATCTTGTGACTGTAACAAAGACCAACATAATCCATCAAATACCTTGTGGTTGTGGAACCCTAAGAACCACTGGCGTGAGAATATGGCACCTACTCTCCCTCAAAGGTTGTGCAGAGGTTTCAGCTGCTCTCAAAGTCTCCCACAGACCTGCGCATAGGGCTCATCAGCTCCAAAATTTGACTATTCTAAAATTCAATCTCGTAGCATTCTGAATATGCCTCCATCACTACAGATCCTTTCAGAAGCATGTGAAAATGCTCTTGCAGAGTCTGAGAGCACTTTGCAAAGCTCCAGGGTGGGATGGGAGCATCTGGGATTACTTCGAAGCACTGCTGATGTTAAGGGTTATCTCTGAGCAGCAACATTATTTCTTGCATTAGTTAAATGAATTCATATCATGGAGTTACTCTCGGTCTACTCATATGATATACATGACACATATTCACGACATGCAGAGTCCTTTGTGTATCGTCAGCGAGACACGTGAATATTTCATGTCAATTGAATAGAGGAGTCTTGAGCTCTAGCGGATTCATTTTTGATGATACAGCAATGTCACTATAGCAGGGAACCTTGATCAGCCGTGCGCATAGTTTTCAACGAGATTCATTTTCCTGATACTAGGGAGGATTCATCTCGTTGGATTGGAGGATACTTCAATGTACAAATACAGCAATCATTTGTCAATTTGCATGTCAGCGGGACCTCTGGCTTATTGCCTCAGGCGATCAGGAGAACCAGCATACTCCCTGCCTAAAGAGAATAGTCTCGGCCTAAGCATGACGTGATTGAGGATATTATGATGTTGGCTGACGATAAGAGGCCTGAAGTAACCCTGCTGATTGGTTCCCGTAGTATGCATTGCTACGTTGGGTTCGTATTTGATACAAGCTGATGCGTCAAGTTTAACATTGGCATAGTATCAGTTGGTCGCCAACTGAACCTATGACAACAGCCAAATATCCTTCGCGTGAGGCATTAATTACCGATAAGCACTACAGACCAAAATTGCCAGATGTTCCAACTACCGATGTGCACGGATTGTGAGATGTCCAAGTTGAAGTTTCATGTGACCTACATCATGACGCGAAGATGTGCTATGGATGGCCTGATTCTTATCCGGAGTGTAGAGCTTTAATATCTCAAACACATAATCATTGTTGAATTGGCAAGGGTCATAGTGCAACAGCATTGTCAACCATGTGTTGTTAGGGTTGCCTGACGGTCAGGTGAGGTGTCCAGTGCCGGGTAACCGCCAGCCTTATATTGACATTGCGATGGACACTTAGCTCCATATTGAATAACTTACCATTTACTTCTATCGCTGATCTCACTTACGCCCATGTGCAACTTTATACCATACCATATCCTTATACTTCCGAGCGCCGGCGTACGCGCCCTTATACTAGATTCGGTCATTCAGAAGTAGGATACGTTTTGCACACGAGATCACACGAATTTACCCCTTTAATTGACACATCGCGACAGACACGAAATGAACAATTACAACTAATTACCCTCCATGCCTCCAAAGAGAGTATAGAGAAGCCAAGTGCGTATGCCTAACATGGGTGCGAGCATTTAATCCCTTCGAGCGTCGCTCAGCTGAATGACGCCTATTCCAACAGTCCTCGTCTCGGTTCTACCAGAAGACGAAATCAATGATGACGATCCCACCGAAACTCAAGTTCAGGATGCAGCCCACGATAACGATCATCAAGATGAAGACAACGACAAAGATGATTCAACCATACCAGAGGCCAAGGATCATTGAGGCAGACACAACATCTTGAAACAGATCACCGAAGACGACGAAAAGGAGATGCTTGAACACAACGGGATGCTGATTAAACTCCTATTCGAACAAGAAGCCAAATGGATGGGGCAGCGAACCCGAATGCTCACCAAACTCGACCGCTTCCGAACCGTTGACAGACCTGTGAGTCCCGGAATTCAGTCCAAGATATTTCAGCTGATTGACCCCTTATGGTACTACGGCGAAGCAAGAAAGCTGGATAATTTTCTCGAAACATTAAAATCAAACTTTGCATCCCATAAGCACCTATTCCCCAGAGGCGATCCCAATCAAGTCATGTATGCAGTCTCTGTCCCCGACACCTGGAGTAATCACCCAGTTACGACTCAGTGACCAATGGAAAATTAGGACCCATCCAACTGGGCTAGTGAACGAAGTGAGGCCAAGGACCTGTGTTTAGAGAATTTCGAACTGTTTGTGAATGAGCTTCAAAAGATTTACGAAGATAAAGACAGACATCTCAATTCAGCGACAGAAGCCATGCAGGAGTACCAGCAATTACCTAACGAATCAGTCAGAATTTACGCCAACCGCTTGAAAACAAATTGGAGAAGAGCCGGCAGGAGTCTTATAATGCACGAAGTGGTCCTATACCTCATGGCGTGGGTGGGCCTGAGCCAAACACCTAAGACGAAGGGCAGACCTTGGATCTCCAGTGGCAAAGACAGGTTCGACACACTCAACCAACTCTTCAACTGTGCGGCAGCCTCGGAGTTTAAACTGCACAACATGAAGCCCAGGGAACAACAGCTGCAACAAAGGCATACAGGGGAGTCTCAAACAGGCGGCGATAAGATATGTAATTTCCGACCATCCACCTACGAACCTGCCAACAACACTTCTGGCAACTCTAATAACTCTGGCACCTGTAATTGAAAATCGGGGAAGTCGAATAAGTCCAGCGGAGGAAGACGTGCCAACTTATCACCAGCACCGTGGCTTTCAAAGGAAGCCTACAAAAGCCGAAAGGGAAACCGGCAATGCACCTGCTGCGGCAGTGGAGACCACAAAACCTACCTTTGTACCAAATACGGCAAGACAAACCCACCTGATCAAAACTCTACCAATAGCAGCAACTATAACATGAAACAAATTAAACGCCGAAAGTCATTCGACACACAGCAGCGAAAAATCCAGTCTATCCCTCGCGATATCTCACTCAATGGATGCGGCTGCACAATACGGAGTTAGGAATGGAAAACTTGGGAAACCGAGCCTTATTTGCAACCTTGGATGAGATACAATCGCGCCAAATCGCCATAAACTCAAGAGTTGTTTAGGAAGGTCAGATTCTGATGGCAAGCCAATTCCTGTGCGGCACAGAGAGACCAGATTTAGCGAAAATTATCCATGAAGTCCTTGTACGAAACATACACTGCAACATGCACCGAGTCAAATTACTAATCGACTGCAGTGCAACCAGCATCTTCATATCACCGAGTCTACTCAGTAAACTCGAATTGCTCCACAATCCAGCATTCACCTCCACCCAGGGTCTTAATGGCCAGGGGATGATGTCTGCAAAGGAGAGCCGAAAGGCAAGTCTCTTGGTTCAGTATTTTAAACACTTCAAACTAGTTGACTAATGGGAGGTTTTAGTTATCCCAATGAAGACATACGACCTAGTCCTGGGCTTGCCATGCTTCAAGGCAAGGACCCCAGAAATCGACTGGACTAAAGGTCGATTGACAGCCCTGCAAATGCCAAATGGACCGCAATGGTCGAAGAGTCCAGAAGCAGATCATGCAACTTCTCTGCTGAAATGCGGTAAGGGAAACCCAAATGGGCATCTGACCCCGGATATGCAACTACTCGGGGCTACAGCATTCGATCATCTCGTAGCTGGTGGACAAGTGGTCGAGGGATTCACCATACGAGTTCGAGAATGTCAATGGTTTCTGGAATCATCGCTGGAAGGCATCACCAAAGGTGAGGGAAATACCAGGATACTGAATGTGCGAGCAGGAGCAATGGCAGGAGTTGTGGCAGAAGAGTGGCACACTGACGCTGCTTGAATGACTGCTACCGGCTCACTGAGATACTAAGGTAGTGACTGGTCAACGGGGCTTGGTTCTATTGTGACGAACTGTCTGATCCAGCCATCCTGGGACCCCTACCCATCTCCACCCGCCAAGCACGCTACAATGCAGAATCCAGACATGGCTAACGGAAATAGGAATAGACATAGAAAACCTGGAGATGGTAACAACAGATAATGGGGGTCGTATTCTAGCACAATGCGAAGAATTCATGGAGGTCTTCCGCAATGTAAAGGCTGAGACACTTCCGCCACATAACCCAAATTACCACACGGTCAATCTGGAACCCGGCCACAAACTACCATACGGGCTAATTTACAATGTCTCAGAATTCGAATTAAAGAGGCCCAAGGCCTACATTTAAACGAACCAGGCATGCGGCTTTATTCAACCGTCAACATCCTCTGCCTCGGCGCCTATCCCTTAGACAATGAAGTAAGATGGAGGATGACGGTTGTGTGTTGACTATTGAGCTCTTAACCTGGGCATGATAAAAAATAGATACCCCCTTCCTCTAATCGCAGAACTACTCAATCGAGTGTGTGAAGCCCGGACCTTCTGTAGATAGGACCTTCGGACTGCCTACCACCTCATCCAAATCACAGCAGGAGACGAATTCAAGACTGTATTCCAAACCGGCTAAGGTCAGTTTGAATAACAAATTTTGCCCTTCGGATTGACAAATGTATCGGCTACGTTTCAGGCCAATATTGACGATTGTGTATGGCCCTATATTGATGACTTCACCGTCTATAACCTTGACAATATACTCATCTACTTGACCAATGAGAAGGAGCATGAAGACCACGTCTGAAAAGTGCTGCAACGCCTACAGAAATTCGGGCTATATTGCAAGGCCGAAAAGTGCCAATTCGGAGTTCCGGACGTCGGCTTTGACGGATTTGTCATTAATTCGGATGGGATCAGAATGGAGTCAGACCGCATATCCACCATTGAAGACTGGCCGACCCCGGAATCAGCACGGGAGGTGCAGGTGCTTGTTTGCTTCGCCAACTTCTACAGGAGATTCATTCTGAAATATACAAAGGTGACGGCTCCTATATAAAACTTGCTAAAGACGCAAGGTTCGTGGAAGTGGGAATGGACACGGGATGCCAAAGTGCGATTTCGAAAGATTAAAAAGGCCTTTCCCGAAGCACCGATCCTCTATTATTTCAACTCGCAGACACTGATCATTCTGCAGACCAATGCAAGCGCCTTCTCAATCGCCAGCATCCTTAATCACCACATCGGATTCGGGATTTCTCGCCCAGTCAATTTCTACTATGGGAAATGTTCTCCCGCCAATTAGGACTACGACAAATACGATCGGGAGCTCTTCGCGATTGTTGAGAAAATGAAACAATGAAGTTTCTATCTCGAGGGCGCTAATCACAAGGTCCTCATCCAGTGCGACCAGAAAAGTCTGGAGTACTTCCAAACCTCCAAAGTGCTTTGCCGAAGACAGACAAGGTGGGCAGAAATCCTATCCTGTTATGACTTTGTTATCACACACTTCGAAGGCAAGAAGGACTCGGCCGATGGACCATGAACAGGCCTTGACTATGAGGTAGTCTACAACAGACCGACTGCGTGGCTACTGGCAACCGTGGCACCTACCACCGCTGAACCGTACATCAACCGCCGTCAGGAAATCAAAACAGCCCAAGTTATTGACGCGTTGGCTGCTGACGTGAAGCGCAGGATTGTCGGCACCGCAATCGTTAATGTTCCTGATCTGCAAAGATTAGACCAACTACATCAAGACTCAAGCAATGAATGGAAAGTCACTGCCGGAGTTCTCACCTACGAAGGAAGAATATACGTTCCATCGGATGACCTGCTTCACAACAAAGTCATCAGCCTTTCCCACAACAAGGCAGAATACGGCCACTTCAGAGCTCTCCAAACTGCCGAATTAGTATCCAGGGACTTCCTCAGCCCCGCAATGAACGCCACCATGCAACAATACATCGCCAGATGCGAACTATGCCACTGAATGAAGGCACACCAGCATGCCCATCACCGCACAAACATGCCGCTACCACCACCACGGTCACTACCATGGAAAGGAGTTAAACTGGACTTCGTCGCGCACCTCTCTGAGTCAACTGCCTCCGGTTATACAGGGATCTTGGTAATCGTTGATACACTGAGGAACATCGCAATCTATCTCCCCTGCTGGTATGATTTCGACTCACCAGAGCTGGCAGAAATCTTTTTCAAGCCCGTGATCTGCAAATGTGGCGTACTGGACAATATTGAAACTGATCGCACAAAGAATTTTGCCAGCCGTATCTGGAAACGAGTTTGTTCTCATCTAAGCATCGATCACAGACTGTCTACGTCGTTTCATCTAGATGCCGATGGCTAGACTGAGCGCCAAAACCGCACCATGGAGCAGTAGTTATGGGCCTTCTGCAACTACGAGCAGGATAACTGGGTAGAGCTGTTACCTTTAACAGAGTGTGCTTACAAAAATTCCGTCCACCACTCAATGCGAATGATGCCATTCTGGGCCAACTACCATTACCACCTGCCAATGCTGTTCAAGCCACTGAATGCCCCATCAAATATAAGGTCGGAAATACTGATGGATGGAACCGTATCGGGAATGGAAGAGACTCACTGCCTTTTCCAGGAGAGCTAGTTGGAACCCCTGGTATGGCAATCAAAATATGCTGGCGGGAATGACGTGACCTTCAAGATCGGGAACAAAGTGTGGCTCTCGACTCGTCACTTCCGAACGACTAGACTGTCAAAGAAAATCGACTCCAAGCGTACTGGACCGTATACGAAAGTAAGATCATCAATAAGAAGGCTCACAAGCTAGACTTGCCAAAAACAATGCGGACTCACAACGTTTTCCATGTGTTGCAGCTCGATCACTATACACTGCCGGTTGTAAGACAACCATCCTCGGAACCACATCCAGTAATAGTCGATCATTCGGACAAATGGGAGGTCGAACGGATTCTTGACTCTAAACAGTGTTACCGGAAGCTACACTACCTCGTTGAGTGAGCCGGATACAGCCACATACACAGAAGCTGGGAGACATTTCAAAACCTCGAGAATGCTCATGAACTAATGGACGAGTTCCGCCGAGACCAACCGAATGAGCCGCGGAGATGAAGGAAGTCGGATCTTGGAAGTGGAGGAATTGACCGAAATGGAGAGATGGAGACGAGGTCAAATTGGACATTTCCTTCTTCATTGTGTTGTCGGGACCCGGTCCAGTACATATGGCGTCAGCACAGGTTTTACCACCTCTGGAAATCCAGTCAATTGGAGGTGGAGTTTCCCTGTGCACCGGAAGGTCACCCTAGACATACTGATCAGTTGTTGGACTTATGGGATTGTACGAGTGTGTATGCAGGTTGTTTCCTTGCTTCCTGTGTGTACTTAGCAGCCCGGGAGTTCTCCCCTGAAAGAGGAGGATGATGTAATGGCGTTGTCAAGTATGTGCAGTTTGGGTTACCAGACAGTCATGTGAGCTGTCCAGTGCCGGATAACCGCGAACCATATATGGACATTGCGAGGGAGACTTAGCTACGTACTGCATATCTTACCTCTTCCTTTCACACTTGATCTCACTCGCACCCGTGTGCAACTGTATACCATACTATATCATTATACTGCCAAGCACCGGCGTACACGGCCTTACATATAGTATTGAAGTATGGGAGTACACACCCTCGAAGATGACTATAGTGAGATGGCATTGCTGCGACACTGGAAAGCTCAAGCCGCAATCCACAGTCAACAATCGGAACACCAAAGACAATCTTGCAATAACATTAAGAATTCTATATATTGAAAACGGAAACTATTTCTTCTCTCATACACACTCGTGCCTAGGCCTTGTATGCCTGGACATCACTACACAGCAGCCAAGTAGGCACCGGAACAAATTGTGGATTATTTTGGCAATCATCTTTTCCAATTGGAAGAGCACTTTTTAACCGACACTGACAGGGTGGCTTTAATTTTCTGCGAACTCGAAAATTTCGACTTGCTGGTACATCGATATCTGAACACCGGTAAATTACTGTTTGAGCAATTTTCCGAGGACTGGTGGTACAACGGAGAAACATAGTTTGTATACATCTGGGTAACGGAACTTTGAGACAGTTAGATTTGGGAGCTCTTGGAAGATGCTGGCAAGAGATTGAGTTTCTGGAAGGAAGGAGGAGAGAAAGAGAACTTAGATAGGCAGTTGTACTTAGTCTGAAAAATGTTGTATTGATTATTGGGATTAAGCACCATGTAACAGCTGAGGGCTACCACAATGTCTAGGAGGTTTCCATATGGCTTCCGGACCAAATTACATTTTGATGATGAAGTTTGTTATTTTCAACCAGATTCATCTCCAGAGACTGGAGGGACATGTCTGATCAGACTAAGGATTGCCTTGACTGGCAGACTAGCCAGTCGTTAATCAATATGTAATTACGTGGGACTTGTGACTTAGTACTAAGTCGTGATAGGCGAATTGTAAATACTTCCCAGCCAACAAGAATAGTCTCCGCCTAACCATTGTGTGAATGAGAGATTAATGACATTGGCCGATGATATAAGGAAGCAGTATCCCTGCTGATTGGGCTGAGGCATGTAGGCAATGCAACGTAAGGCTCAGATGGTGATGCCGAGCCATGTGTCATAATCTACATTCGCGTACTATTAGTTGGTTGCCGATGCAATCTATAATGCAAGCCACATATCCCATGTGGTGAGGCATTATCTTGCGAGAAAACACTGTACAACAATGATTAGCTGATATCTCCAATTACCAAACCATACTTGTTTGAAGATGTTCAAGTTGAAGATTTGTTCTGGAATATTATATGGCATGATTTCATCTGATGGAAGGCCTGATTCTGATCAGGAGCCTAACACATTAAAACTATATGCTCACATGACATGATGATCTAATGGATGTGTTGGAATTAATTACAGGCGCATTCATGTGAATGGAAGTCATAACTGCATTAGTTTTCTCAAGAAGTAATTGAATCATAGTGTCAAAGTCTGGGCATACAAACCCTTCAAGACGACTATAAACAGAGCACATTATTCTACCAATGAGACAGACAAGCTCTAGCAGCAAACAGTAAGAAATGCCTACTGGCAAAAGAACAATCTGAAATATCATTGCATTTTGATGATACCTATATCTATTATAATACATATACAAATCAATTATCTACTGTAGCGGCAACCCCCACACTTCCAGATAAGTATAACCTTGAAGAAGATAGCCGATATTGTTCTGTGGGCTTTTGTGACACTCATGGAGAACTTTCATAGCAAGCCATATTATTTTGAAGCGCAGTGTACGTGGTAGCTATGTGAATTTGATGGATCATCGCCTCCATTGATCGCCTGTTTGGCGCATGATCATGTGCCCTACGACAGATTAGTCTTCGGTAATACTGTGGTTAATGAGGAGCGATTCTCCTGACCTCGTGTAAACATTAAGTGGTCAATATGACATGACCATTAGGTTGGGCAACTACACTGACCTTCTCATATGTGCCCTTTACTATATTATCTGCTTCTGCAGGGATAATCACTACATTTTCGCACCTCACTGTGTATCATAGTTATCCTTCATAATAGAAATACCACAAGAGCAGGTTACTCCTCTTGATAATCTACCGTTACAAGAAAATACAATTCTAGGGAAGGAACCTATACGTTAAAAACATGGATCTGTATTGGAGGTAGGAAACTTTGAGTTTCCAAATTGAAATTCATATGACCGATTGTCAGTCCATATACAAATAAAGTCCAAACCAAACAAGACTTGCTATGGATGGAATAATCACTCCAGTTAACGTTAAGGAGTTAACCAAGAAGCCAAAGAATCGACTGAATAATATTACAATGGACTAACTCAATCGGTCCATTCGGAGTAGCATCTAGGGCCATGCATTAGTACTTAAACCAAGTATGACAACACCCCCCTAACTGTCAACCTACTATCCCCGATATGGCACATACTATTACTCATACAGCAAGTATTAACACCTATTTGTGGACTTCCCAACCTTATCAGGCATGTCGTACCGTTGATTTCTCATATCCACATGTATCCTCCATATCATTCTGATCATCATCCTCCATTCCTATTTCCTATCCACAACTCTCGCATTATTGCAGAATATAATGTCAAGTTATCCCTATGGATTACTCAGTGTTATGCTTATGAGTTAACATCCAGTGCAGCATCACACCAAGTGCAGCATACACCCACTGCAGCATACACCCAGTACAGCATACACCAAGTAGAGTATCCAATCCAGATTGTCTGTCATCCCTTCATTCTCATCATTATGAGGTGACCCCTGAATGTAGATTAGGCTTCCACTGTGCCTCCCAACAGATTGACTGTCACCAGCAATCCATCTGTTCTAATCAGTTCACAGAGGCTGTTAGTCCGGGGAGTGAGTAGTCAATCCGCGGAATAACTGAGCTCCATGGATTGACCGGTCACTTCATGGAGCCTACCACAACTCGGTGAACTGAACAGTCACTTCATGGAGCCATGGTGGCACTGAGAGAAATGACAACAGCTTGGTCTAATTAAGTCTGCATGTATGTGTCCAATCACAAAGAGATGTATGTATGAAACAAGTACGATAGATCGCTCTATCAATTCCTGGTCTTTGATTCACAATATCTTTAACATTAATAGATCAGCTTTCAAAATACACTGAAAAATTGCCAAAAATCGATGTTTTTCCACAACCATTCTAGCAACATTAGAGATATAATAAATTCGAGGCCAGGACGTAAAGGAGCAATGAATTGTGGATATTTCGGGTATACATAACTTTGTGATCAGAGTAAATGTCAATTGTGTATAAGCATAATTAACACTGGTCAGTTGATGGATCCGTGATCTGACCAGGTGCTCCGCGAACTAATATTCTCTGTGAACTGACTACAATACCCTCTACATGAGCTCGCAAGGTACAGTGATCCCATCTCGTGCCCATGGTTGTGAGTTACCTAACTGATGGATACAGTCTCCGCATCTGGCACACCTCCTATCGACCACCTCCAGGTCAATATCCTCCTGGTACTTCTCCAATGTCGCTCAATTATAACCAGCAAGTGCATCTTGAATATCACTAAATCTCTTCCTCCAAGCGTATCTCCAAACTCATTTGATCATGGCCTCCAAGTACAACTCTCAGTTAATTCAATCTTGGCATCCAAGAGAATCTCCAACTACATTTAATCACAGCAACAGAGTGTATCTCTGAGTTCGCATGATTCTCTTATGCTGGTGCACCTTGATTTACTCTGTACCACCAACAGCAGCAAGTCCAGATATAATGCGTATCAACAGTTAGCTACATGGATGCATAAATGCATCCATATATAGCTGAAAATGCAGACTACATACATGAGTTTTAAAAATCGTTGCATGACATATAGTAGCTATGACTTCCCAGGGAACCAGCAGCATTTCCAAAGAAGATGGTTTGTCCCAGATTACTTTGCAGTGTATTGACGTGCTACCAGAGTTGTTGTTTACTCTTCCAGGCTTCTTGCAGATGCTTCCAGATATGAGCAGACTTGATATGAACACTCTCAGGCTGTTTGCCAGTGCTCTGAAATACTCCTATGGTTGTCACCAGATGACCAATATATACCCAGATTTTTTGCTGCTGCTTCCGGGTAGCACTGTCAGTTACTTTATCGGTCTGGTAAACTCTGGCATTTTACTACAGTATGATTCTACTCAGACAAATTTGCGACACTCCCAGAGGTGCCCAGTGAGAAGAATCCATTTTCCTGATGTCTACAATGTACAATTACTGCAGGTATAGAAGAACTCGTAACATTTCTAATGTCAGACACCAATACTGTTACAGTGCAAGGAGATCAGTCATAATGGGGGTTACAAGTAATATTTGATTCCACTATCCAGAAGTATATAGTGATATCATATAATGTCGGAATCACATGTAATGAGAATGATGTGGTGGCAGAGTTAAGAGGTACACTAGTGTAGTTGTAGGATGAGGTGCAAAATGGGATAATCGAATTGTACTCGTTTTGATACTGATCCTTTTCTAGGGTATATGTCTATGGTTGAGGGATTTATTAGTACAATACATTGTAAGACATATTTCTAACCTTACAGACAGAGTGTATATGAAGTGTGGCTGTGGGAGATACAGGGTATCATTTTGCTCTCTCTACGTCTTTAGTACATAAATACCATCACAGTCTGTGAAAATAAATTTCACGCCCTGCTCTTGTTGGTCGACATGAGCTTTGAGATTCAGTTTACATCAACCCAGACTTAGTCACCAATATTGGTTCAGTTTCACCTTGTTTATTATAAACGTGGCATACTAATCAATCATTGCCTATTCAATAATATAGTTGTATACCTGCCCATATTCGATGAAATGACAGATGTGGAAAAAATAAACAGTAATTTCGAAAAAACATTTCGATTTGTAGTACTGTATCAGCTTGGCACAAATGTATTGTATGGTGGTACCTGAACTGATGTCACTGAGTTGAATTTCTGTTAGAACTAAGAGCTGTTTGAATATTAAAAGACTGCTGCAGTTGTTGCACATCTGGTGCAATACTACAGAGTCAACAACTAACTTCAAAGTGGTAGCAGTGGTGAAAGTACAAGTGGTTAGACAACAGGAATAGCAATGTCTGGCTAGAGTGAGAGCTGATGTATTTATGGCATAATTCACTCACCACTCCCTGTGATAGTTAAAGACAATATGTTTGATATGAATGCAATCTGGGACCCCATACTGATTGCTACCCTGCCCATTGTTGTTTCCACTGTTTTCATACTCTGCATGTGTTATGGAGATGTATAGCATTCAGTATATACTTATATACAGCCCTAGACCCTAATCTTGTTCTAGATTAACAATTATGGTTCTCCAAAAATTCTCCTGTATATTCTAATGTAACTGAATTGGTTGCTGTTTTCCTGGGGCCACTTTTAGTTGTGCTTTCATTTGTGGTAGTGGGTTGGTGCTTCGTTTCCAAGTTGTTAGTAAAGGATGAACAACGTAATTGGGACTGGTGAATGCATCTTGCATAGCAGTATTTTGTTGAATATCTTGAGCAGTCAATGATACACTTGGTTGAATGCATAATGGAACCAATAAATACTCGGCAACGTTTGCTGCCACAATCAATCACTCAAGATGATTGTGGTGCTGAATGCTCTTCTGAGTGTCTAGCAATGATGGAAACTTTCCTTTGTCAAGACAATAGATCAAAGCAGATTGACTTTGTACTAATGCGGTATCCACCAAATACACTAAGCTGCAAAACTATATTGCTTTTCATGGAATGAATGTAGTACTTTCCCAAGGGCCCACAGCAAGGTATTGGATGAATGTTCAAAGGTAATACTCATCAAGCTGCGGGGCTGCCTCTACAAAAAGATATTTCATTGGTGCATATAATAATAATAATAGTTATAGGTATCATAAAAATCCAATTAAATTTCAGATTCGTCTTTCGCTGGTAGGTATTTCTGATTGCTTGCTGCTTCAGCTTGTTTTTGTTAGGTGGGTGCTTCCATCTTTGTGCTGATACTTATGCACAGACCTAGAGGTTATCCACAAGAGATCGATCAAGCTTTTCTACTGATATAGCTTGGGATCAATTCTTTTGCATCGTGGCTAACTACTTAAAGTGGCAAAATGTTGCTTGGGTTTTTTGCAACTTTGGTAGATGCAAAAAACCTACCTGACCTGCCCTAGTTCGTTTCAAGGGATCACTTAGTCATTCTTTCTGTATTGATTCTGAATTTCATAGATGTTCTTCAGCAGAGTATAACATTAAACCTTGCAGATGATATTGTGAACTTGCAGAGTCCTGATTAATATCTCTACATGGTGACTGACTTTGTGACACTAGCTCTGGCTCTGTTAGAAACATGTGAATTGCCGATGCATTCCAAATACTACTAATGGCTCGAGTATTTAAATCATTGATCAGTGCCGCTAATCTTTTCTATTGTTCCATATTACGGGGGTGTTTTACCCTAAGTAACTCAACTTATAACTTCTAAGTAGGTACTAGGTTCACGGCCGTAGATCCTATTTCCTATTATCCAAGTAGCTCGCTATGGTATCCTTCGAAATTGAATGCAGGTAATTCCTCTGCTTCTTGGATAAGGGTTTTGAGATAACCTTTCCTGATCTTGTTCTCAACAATGGATCTCTATGTTTCTTGAATGTTTTCCTAGCTTTCTGAGATTTCTGAATGAACCGCTCGGTTTCCTTAACAATCTGGGAACACTGATCCAACAATGAACTGCTCAGCTGTAGGTCGCTAAGGTCGTTTATCGTAGGTTGAACATGGGATGTTCTATCTGGATGAATATGGCCTGAGTCGTTATACAATCTCAGATCATCTTGGATGTCTCAAGGCATTGTGGATACTTCTTTTCTGCAGTGACTCGTATGGATTTGATTGCTCGTATCTTTAGCCTGTGGTGTAACCTCCCATATTTTAATATCTGATCGTCTCTTGAGGTTGTCGATATGAATTAGCAATCCTTGCTCAAGTCCACTAATTGAGGCCAGCCACCAAACACTCTGCGCTACGAAGATGTACTGATACTGTCTGGCGTAGGATATGACTCTCTCCAGAGTATATACAATGACGTCGTTGTCGTTCTCAAAGGTAATCGTCATTCGAGGTGTGCTGTTATCAAGGTGCGGGACTGCCACTACACAATGCTAATAGATTTTTAGGTATAATAATAGGTATTATAAAAACGCAATAATAAATACGGATATTTCTCTGCTGGTAGGTATCGTCCTTGTTTTTCCGTTTTGCTGTCCCATCCTCCCCTCACTTCTCTCAAACAATGCGACCTCTTTATAGTCTCTCGAAACCCTCTTCAGACTATGAAAAAATCGCTCGCCCTACCCACGTAACGTTGCGCCTTACATTCATAGAGTGTGCCTTGAGGGAGGTGGCCACGAATGGCCATGGTTATCGTGTTCATGCATGATAGTATGTCAGCCGATGAATCAGACCACAACTTCAACTTAGACATCTTGCTACTCGTATGATTTCGGTAGTTGGAACATGCAAGCAATCCCCTGATTGCTCATGCCTTATCACAATTAATCACCCTCCTCGGTTATTAATTATAATGTCATAGATTTACTTGGCGACCAGCCGACACTATGCTAATGTAGAATTTTGATGAATTTGCAACCAATGGTACTGAAATCCATGAAGTAGTGTTTGCTCCAGGCTTTCACCAACGTCATAATTCCCTCAGTCACGTCATGCTTAGGTACTCTGACTGGAACGTGCCTCACTGGATCCTGGCCCGAGCCGGGTAGAAGTGAGGAGCCCACATACTCGCATATTGACTGTCGACTGCCGTGCATGGACCCACCCATACATGTCACATATAGTTTCTAGGAATGAAAGTAGATAAAAACCACTAGCACAGCTGATGTACATGAACATCCCGGTAAGGCTTGATGGTTGCAATTCATCTTGCCAACCTCAGCTGTTTGCACTCTTCTCAGGTATGACATGAAACCCTGCTAAAGGTCATGCCACGTGGTCTCAACTTGGAATCGCTTTGCAACGTTATGCATTAGCCTGTACCAAGTACCACTTCCGCTATCAAGGGAGAATCCCCAACATCCCATCAAAGATGCTAGCCACCAAATACAATACACTGCAAACAGATAATAATTCTTCCTGCAGAAGGCAATAATCGTTTCAAGGGCATATATTATAACACTGTTGTCAGACGCAAAGATAAGTGTCCTGGAAATTTGTTACTGTTTCATATTACTGGGGTTATGGTGCCAGCACTATTTCATTGTAACCACAATCGTTGAGTATAACTAACTCAGATGGAAATTGTTGATGTTTGAGATAGAACACTAATACTTGTGATAACCAGATTAATGCGGAGAGCCACCACACACACTGTGATGCAAAAACATACTGCAGGTGATGGAAATTCTCGATATGTCTTGCGAAAACCCACATGACAATATTGGCTTCATTTCTAAAGGAAATACCCATCCGAAAATGCAGGGCTGCCGCTACAACTGCTAATCAATTTATAGGTATAACATTCATATAGGTATCATCAAAATGCAATAACACTTCATATTGTTCTTTCAGTTGTAGGTTTTTCTCACTGTTTGCACCAATAGCTAGTTCTTTTCATTGCCTGAACAATGTTCTATCTTTATACTAGTTTTTGAGAGTCTCTACACCCAGACTTTGATGCTATAATTGTATTGGTTTCATGAGAGCACTAATGCAGTCATGACCAGAAGTGTAATGAATATGCCTGGTTTTAATTACCACAAATCCCTAAGGTTATTGTGTCATGCGAACATGGGGTTTTAAAGTCCTACACTCCTGATACAAATCAGGTCATCCATCCCACGATATCATACTAGACAATCTATCAGACCAAATCTTCAAGCTGGACATTTCGTGCAAAATTGGTATCATGATTGAAACATCAGCCTGTCGTTGTCAGTCTGTACTTTGTGGCAAATTCATGCTACACAATACAGGTTATGAGTTTTGCGTTATAGATTTAATTGACGACAAACCAATAATATGCCAATATTGATTATGACACATAGCCCGCCATTAATATTTGAGCCTGACGTTGAAATCCATACTAACTCGGTCACATGAGCAGGGTGGCTTCCGAACACATATCAACATCCGTTGTTATACATTCTCCTCTCGCACCATGCTCACGCCAGGACCATTCTCTTTTGATGGAGAGCACTCAGGTTGTTCCTCTCTCCTCAAGAGATCGGAACATAGTCCCACGTTTTTGCAGCTTGGCTGTGGACTACCTAGTCTGTGAGTCAAGGTAATCTTCAGTCCAATCAGACATGTCCCCAGCAATTATCTGAGAATAATTTGGGTTGAAATCAATACACTCGGAAGAAGCAAGCTTTGTTCGATGTGGTAGTATTGTGGCATCATTTGATATGTATCCGTTTAACAATGAAACTTGCATGTCAAATTGAAACGTATTACACAAATGATCCCACTAAAGGTTATCGTGACTGGTAAAAATGTTGAGTTGCCAAAATAAGTCACATGCATATGATGTAACTAGATGGAGAGTAACTCCATGATATGTATCTTTTGGTTATTCAAGTACCATAGATACTGTCAGGAGAAAACCACTACAATTCTTCTCAGTGTTGGAAAAATGTAATCTCTTTATAGTTGTCATTAAGAACTCATACAGCCAGACTTCAATACTATGATTCCACTACTCTATGATAGCATTAATGCAGTCACCATTCAAAACAATCTTCTGAATCCGCCCAGTATGAATTGTAACGCTTCCCATATGTTATGGTGTGCATGCAATGTGGTTTTGAAGCATTATAATCCTGATAAGAAAAAGGCCATCCATCATATAATATCATATGAGATAATGTATCCAATTGTAACTTCAGAATGGACATCTTGCTACACATATGATTCAGTAATTGGAACATCTGCCAATTATCGTCAGATTCTGCATTACCCTCAATTACATGCCTCACCACTAAGGTTATTTGTCTTTGCGTCAGAGTAGTAATATTAGTATTATTAGGTGGTGACCCACTACAACTCTGCCAGTGTACATTAAGACACCCTCTTGAGGTTGCAATGCATACTAATCCAACCCAATGAGCAGGGTCACTTCTGGCCTCATATCTTCAGCCAATGCCATTAATTCCTCAGTTATTCTATTCTTAGGCTGAGACCATTCTCTTTTGCCACGGAGTACCCAGGGTGTTCCTGTCGCCTGATGCTAAACCCAAAACTCCCACATCATGGCATCATGGATATTGACTGCCTAGTCAATGAGTTGGAGTAATCTTCAATCTTATTAGACATATCCCACTAATATCAGAGAAATGATTATGGTTGAAAACATTAAGCATGGCTGGAGCTAGCTCCCCAGCTATGGCGACATAGCTGTATCGCCATAAGTGAATACTCTAAGCAATGAGACTTGAGTATCCCATCGATATGCAATTGTTATGTAGCCTCGCTACAGGTCATAACAATGGCTCACTTGAGATAGCTGGGATAGATGTTATGCATGCCACCTGACTAGACCTAAAGTTCTCCGTGATAAGTATCCGACTATGGTTACTGAAGTATAATTATCACTCTTAATCAGGAACCCCTAACAGCATACATTGGTAGAATGGCTGGCCATTGTACAATAGGTGGACTGACTCTGTTGTTTATTTCTGTGGCTATGTCTACTTTCACTACTTTCTGTAACTTTTCAGCATCCACTGCATCTACTTAATACAGCCTACCCACCCTGTCCACCATATCAACCAGGTATACCAACTCTACTATGTTTATCACTACCTTGACAGCTGTGTTGATAACAATATTCAGCATATTGGGTAAGAACAGTAGACCCTACCGATTCATCTCAGTGTTTGTTCGTACAGCTTGCAGTAGATTCTTTATCTATGAGGTTACCAATATCTTCTCCTGAAGTAGGACAGAGTCTACTGTACTTCAGAACTTTTTGTATTATTACATACTGAGAGGGCAGTATTGAAATAATCTGCAGGTGGAAATTGCTATCAGTGATTGCAATATCAGGATCATTCAGTTCTGTGCAGCTATTACTTAACTTGATGAAGTATGCTGGAATTAATTAACTCTCATTAGTATGGCAAGCATGAAACTGATAATTATTATCCTGCCTGCCAATATAAGATCCAGTGGTGTCCAGACTGGTTTCTAGCATATTCCACATCTGGTGGGAACTTCTTATACCTTTGACAATGTACTGTACTTCACACAAATAGGAAAGTCAGCAATAGATACACCCTTGGCTGTCATAGCCTTCAAATTATAATTGTTGTCATTGTGGTTGAAATCAATGGACCACAGTTCAGGTTTATCCTCAGTGATGATTGCAGATGCTGTCTTGCCTCATAGGATTAGTGTCATGTTGTCTTTCCGTATCTCATAGTTTCTTTGAGTTAGCTGAGACATGTTGCCCCATTTAGATCTGTTCAGGGTGGGATCAGAGGAAGTTATTGAGGAAGTCATTGTGAGATCGTGGAGATAGCTTGTGATGAAGTTGAGTTTTAGTGTTGTTTATTCGGTTGTTGCTACAGTGTGAAGGTTAAAGGTTCTGGAGGCTCTTTTGGAGATTGTGAAAGAGATTGTAGGAAAGATCATGAGAATTTTGATAGTAGCAATAACCGGACTCATAACCTGTTGAAATACTAATTGCTTGTCTATTCTAAACTACAGGAACAATTGTGTGATCTTATATATGGCATTCAGAGTATGCCTTGTACGCATGCAGGCGCCCTCCGCCGGCATCTCCAGCTGAGTCTGGAACGACCATCATCATCGTGAGATCAGATCCCCATCGGACCAGCTAAAGCCCAAAAGCTGTACGTCAGGGAGACGGTCCATATATGCAACAATGCGAGGCGAAATCATGTGATTACAGTTGAGAGAAGCATATCTTAAGACATAACTCGAACGAAGCATGGAAATAGCAGGTTCCATGCCACATACCTCCTGGGAAGCCACAAATGTCCGGGTGCTAATATCCATTGGTAAGATCGCTAAAGCAGAACCTTCGTATCTGTTACTTGCATGCAGCATACGACACACAGTATAGCTCGGAAAACAGGTCATCCCTTCCCATTACCAAAACCGCAGTCATTCCCCAAAAGTAATCTTTTAATCCCCTCTTCCCCGGATAAACAACACCTCCCTCCAAAACCCTCGACGACTACCTACCCAGCTCTTGCATCCCCGAGAGCGTCCCAGCTGACCTTGAGAAGATCACTCCTGACTCTATTGTTCATTTTCATCTCAAACTGCAGATCCGTACTTATCACCACGTTGACTGCGTACAGCGCTTCATAGTACTTCTTTCTCCCCATCCCGCACCACTTGTCCGACGGTTTCCTCTTCTTCTGGAATTCGGTCAGCGGACAGCGGCGGAGGTCGGAAGTCATTTTGCAGAGTACGTCGACGCCTATTATGGGAGTGGTTAGTATCACTAGTAAGGGAAACGGGTTGATGGATATATACCCGGACCCAATCTTGTAGGCGCAACATCTGCGGAACACCTCACCAGCGTCTCAGTCCACACTTCCGTTACCGCCTTTTCGAAGGGGCGGGTCAGCTTCTTTTCGATTGCTGCTGATGTGGCATCGGTGATGCGTTCTCCCTTCATTCATCCGTTCACTGTTAGCCGGCAGCAAGCGAGGGCAGATCCCAGGGTAGCATCGGACTTTCTTAATCAACCACAGTATCTGGTCCTTCGCCATACGTTGCCCGGTAACCGGGTGTGTATACATTTCATACGGAAAGTGGACAGAGGGATCGAACGGCTTGGCGGCGAGGAGGCCAAAGTGAGCGCGGCAGAGACGTATGCTGACCGGATCCTCCTCTTTCCGCAGTCGCTGTAGCTGCGTAAACAGCGCGCCGAGGACCACGGATTGTTGCCTAGCAAAGGAAGTTTTTTTAGAATTGAAAATGAATGTGAAAGGTAAGAGAGCGGTGCATACGCATCCGGCGGCTTGATAACTTGGATCGTCCGTTCGATCCCGCTAATATATTGCTCGATTCGCGCTTTTAGGTACGGCGATGTGCCAAAGCCGCCGACGAGAAACACGTACTGGAGGCTGGATTGTCAGCACAAGTGGAGGGTGAAGGGGAATGAGAAGGAAATATCACGTACGCTAACCCGGTAGCCTTTTGTATTGCATTGGTGGATGTGGTCTCCTACTAGCTTGCAGGTATTGCTGACGGTCTCCTCAAAGAAACCTCTTATTTGTTCGCTGATGGTTCAATGGAGCATCAGTTTGTGTGGGCTAAATAAAGTTAAACTGGAGATAAAATATGCAGGAGCTAACCGTGTAATCGGAAGAAACCCTCCCTTCTTCCCGGGGCAGTACAGATCGTCTCGCGGAAGGCGAATATTCTATCCAGAGTTGTCAGTCTCGTTGCGAATGGAACAGCGAGGATATTGATCACTAACAATATTATTCTCATATGTAGCATCAACAAAACGCTCCTTCTGTTCGATGAAAGCGTCAAGCATCATATCCTTCTCCGCGTCCGCAAGGCATCGGATAGTATTTTCACCTAACCTGGCTTTGAGGAAGCGTTGAAACGCTTTGTCGACCAGTGTGCTACCAAATACGCCCCCTAGCATCAAATGTCAATGGAGGCTGGAAAGAAATGATGATAACCGACGAAAATATTGCATACCGTCGACGATCCCAGTTTGCTCTACCCTGATGGTAGGCTGAAGCTGAGTGATGGAGTATGATGAAAGATCAATCGTCCCACCACCAGCATCACATACCACGAAACACTGCTGGTTCTGCGATCACTCAATCAACAGCTGTCGGAAATAAATTCTCCGAGTACTACCCACCTCGAACCCATTCATCCTCCTCATAATCGGCTGCGTCTTGAGCGTATACAGCGCGGCCGCCTCGGGCTCAGTGAGCTGCACCTCGGCACTGTGGTTCCCGAACCCAGTGCCCATCACTATGCGTCTAAAATTCTCCACTGCAGCACTGCTAAACGGCGCTGGAACCGTAAAGAGCACTTGGTAGTCGACTTCATTTGTCGACAACCCCTCGTTGGCAAGCGTAGATATCAAGTGTCGATACAGGCCTTCCAAAAAGTCCTGCACAACATCCTTCAGCGTTTTTCCGGGAGGCGCTTCGAAGAGATGAGTCGTCTCAGGCTCCAAGAACATCTTGAATGCTCTGACACGCCTGTAGGTAACGCCGGCGTATCCCGATGGCGGCCGCTCGGCAGTGAAACCCCATTGTGGAGGGAGTGATGGATCCGATGGGTATGCGACCATTGTTGGGACTTTGTAGCTCTGCCGTGACAGTGGCTGTCCAGGCCAGTTTCCAAGTTGCGTCGGATTCATCATGGGGACGTTGGAGGACGTCGCGATTGGCACGTACGCCACGCCTGCAGTGGAATTAGATCTTGACCATAGCGGAATAGGAGGTATGACAGATATCTTACCAGAAAAGGTAGTGCCAAAATCTATAGCGATTGCAAGTTGCTCCTTCGACATGTTTAAGGTGATATCTTTGACAGCACTCGGAGGAAGGGATAGTTCAAAGGGAGACAAGGAGGGGGAGAAGGAGAAGGGCCAAGAGGTGGAGGAATTCGATTGAAATACCTAATAGATACCTACTACTACTACTATCACTCCCATTCAGAATGTCAGCACCTTAGCAGGGACCTCCCCATCCCGCATCCCAATATCGAGGCTATTCAGCCGCTTTAGGCGAGTGTAGGTAGGTAGAGATTCCGAGTTCATTCGAAGTTGTTATTGTTGCTAGCCACTGGTGTGACCTGAGTCACAGCTGAGCTCAGGGTAGGGAAGCTAGATAGGAATACGAGCGCTTCGTTTACATCCAACCTATCAGTGATGAGCATTGGCACTGTGTGACCGTCTAGCTCCTACATACAGTTACATACTCTATCTTATCACCAGCTAACGGAAAATAAACAATTGGCAGTCAACTCCACCCGGATTTGTCTTAGCTTCAGCCGTGGATCTGGAATGAGAAGGCTCGTTGATCTTTGTTCCTTCCTGGATCTCCTTTCTGGATCTCCTCCTCCTCCTCCTCGTCGCCCAAGGCCTGCACAGACACCATACCCGCCCGTAGTCTTAGCCAACCCTATCGTCATGGCAATATACCGTCGACAAAACCCCTCCGACTCTAGGGAGACAAATTCCGCTTTTGTCTCATCTTTGACGACGACAACACAACAACCATCTACAAATATTTCCGACATCGCTATAACTTCCCATTCTACACATCTCAGTTCTACATCCTCCAATATAACCACGGCATCGACGGAAGTCCCTACGGTGGGTCCCAAACAACCGCCTACAACCGGTCAGTCGAGAAACCCTACGGGGGACCCCAAACAACCCTTTACACCCGGTCAGTCAGCCGGGATCGCCATTGGGGTCATAATCCTAGCCTTGATTGCGGCCGTATTTGGTTTCTTCCTTTTCCGCAGGTTAAAACAATCCCCATACCGCTGGAATGGTGGAGGGGTCGCTAAACCTGGACCGCCAACAGCGCCAGCGGAGAAAGTTGTTGCTTCTGGATGGCACGAACCGCCAAAGGATGACGACTCTATGTTGCGGATCTTCCGCGGAATCGACGGGAGGATCACAGATCATGTTCTCAATTTCTATGTTGCTTCGTCCGAAGCCGGCGGGTCCGGCGGAGGCGACCTAGCAACAATGAGCAAAGGCGACCGCCATGCCCTCGAGATGCGGGTGTCGAAATTGGGCTATCTCGTTTCGGCAGAGAAATCACGGGTTTTTACCCTTCGAGCGGTGTTGAGTAGTCTTCTTTTGAGCAGGGTGGATGAAGGCGCATTCTTTACGGAGAGAATTGGAGGAAGACTAACTAGTAATGGCACCGGTATGCTTTCCTCATCCCGCTTTAATACTCATCGAGATGGATCTGACATATAATATGTTCAGATACTGGCGAGGGACAATACATTGATGCTCGAGAGCGCACTGTTCTGAGACTCTCACAGGTAGCACATGAGCAACTTCGAACGTTTGCCACATCTGAATCTTCGGACGAGGCCCGTCTCCAGGGGATGGAGTCGGTTGTACGGGCTGTAGCTGAGTTTGCTTCAGTCGTTGAGCGTCAACCCGTAGGGTTTCAGCTCGTTTGGAAGGCACCTGGGGCAAAGTCACTTTTAGGTGGCGCATTTGCACCGGAGTTTATGGACTCGGCTTTGCGAATGGGACGAGACCGACATGAAACGAAAGTGCGTGGAGTAGTATTTCCGGGTTTGAGTAAGGTGGCTAGGTCCAATGATGTTCTTTTGGCTAAGATTCAAGTGTTGTTGTATTGATTGTTTCTATGTTTTGTTTCTATTGCTCATTGAATGAAAGATTTTTGCTCCTCAGCAGAGGGAATGGCTGTTAATGCTTGTGTGTTGTAATCATTATCAATTTAATCGGTAATTATACCATAAGCTACCCATGACTTAGAACTCTATGAACGCATTTTGCAACGCGAATGATATTACCCCCAGCCATCACATTATAGCATTCATACAAACTCCATATATCGAATACCAGCAAACATATGAAAGGTATCTGAAACTTGACCAAAATCAGCTAACTACAAATAAGCTACTCCACCGCCCCTCAGGCTCTACCCTGAAAGCAGTCCACTTGCCCTGTTAACTCCACTCATCCTGCTGTATCTGTCTTAGGTGCTCCGCAATTGCCATTGACGATCTTGCTCTCTGAACTTCTCCCCCATGCAACCCGCTTCTTGAGTGCGGATGCAAGCCCTCCTCTTCTCTCTGTCTTGGACCCAGGCTTTCTCTTCCACCTGGGTTCGCACATAACTCTACTGCCCCTTCTCTCGGTGTTAGATACAAGCTTTCTCCTCCACCTAGATTCGGACACAACTCTACTGCCCCTTCTCTCGAATACGGCGCATAATGTAAGGAGGAGTATCTCGGTGGCGGTGGTGGATAGCTTGGTGCTGGCCACGCATCGGCATACGTCGACTGAGGCCGTGATGGTGGCGGCGGCGGGGGTGGTGGTGGTGGTCGTGGTGGTTGTTCATACGTCCAACTCGATTGACCTATTGCGGTCCCATCGCCATCATCTCCCCATCCATCGCTCTGCATGGTTGCGACCACGTGCGAGCCATATCTGACACCCATATCAATCCTCATACCCCTATTCACCTCCTTACTCATTTTTTTCACATCCACGACGTTCCTGTGGACCTCCAGTAGCAACCTGCTGTGGTGTGTCGCCAGCAGATTCATGAGGTTTTGGTTGAAGAACTGAAGGCGGTTGGTGAGGCGGTTGAGGTCTCCGTACGCGAGCGCATTCTTCTGCGTGATTTTTGCAAACATGCCTGATACCGTGCTGTCGTTGAGCTTCCGCGTGATTTCTTGGAGGATCACGTCAATGTCTTCAAGCTCGTTCTGTTGTAGCTGCAAGTCCCGCGTGTACTCCTCCACCAGACATTTGGGCATCCCCGGTTCCGCAAACAGCTGGCGGAGCTTCGACAGCGTGTTGTCGGTCTGCCGGAATTGAAAGCGGAGATCTTGAAATTCGTCGCCCGCCGCTTCAAGATCTGCAATCCAGCAACCGACACGGACGGCCAGCGCGGTGGTCAAACTGAGTGCACTGAAGGTGAGTGTGACTGGATCTGGCATATCGACAATATACCCGATGGTATGTAATGTTGTTTGCTTGTCGGGTGGAGAGGAGATTCACAACCGCCAGGAGGGGGAGTTCTTGTGTTACCGAATAACTTCCTCCTCCAGCTACTATGGGAGAAGAGTGGTGGTAACCAAGAGGTGTGGTTACACCGAAACCCACAACTTTCCACCGGGTATGGAGTACACGCGACAGCACCTCGGGGTGATCCCATACCCTCCACCTTTCAGCCTCTCAGCCTCGGGGAGTTCCAAAATCTATATAAAAAATCCATTACTGATCGTTGATTCTATCACCTGTTCCAGTACAGGATCCAGGATTAGCCTAGGCCAGCCCAACGTGCATAAACGGATTTTTGTATGGGCTTTTTGACCCAATTTTTCCTACGGCTGAATGATATGTTTCATAACTCAATAGTGGGGTTTTGTGACCTGCAGTGATGTGGTAATTGGTTTCAGTGGGACTGTGAGCAATGGAATAAGAAATATTCATATGCCGAACTGGGACAGGTTAGACGTGGGGCTACACCGGACAGGGCGTTGTGACACCATAGCGCTGATGCGATCAATTCGACTTGGATAAAAAGCAAGGAAATCAAACCTTGACAACTGAGATAAATCGCCTCGCCCTAAAACGCACCTACCTCATGCACACAGCCCAGGCGCCTTATTAGGGGCGTGGGCATGCGCAGCGCCTGGCCTCGAATCAGACTCTCAGTTGTGTACGTGTGCACAAAGATGAAAATGGAAGTGACAAAAAGAAAATAGTGTGGTGAGGGAATGAAGTTGTGAGAGAGCATGGAGACCTCACTCCACTCAAAGTTCCCAGGTCAACCTGTTAAGGGATTTCGCTTAGCAGAGGTAATGGTACTTCGAGATAGCTAGTTAACGGATATTTGTACCTTGCTTGTAAGATGCATACATAATGCCTATCCCTTGCATTGCAAGTATGCCAGTCCAGTGAACTGTAGTGTGGTTACACTGGAGCCTCATGTTGATTGGATAGAGATTTCCTTTGAGGGCTCTAGTGGATTCAACTATGATGACGCAACTATGATACCATTGTGGGATTGCTTAGTTAAGTAGCATTAACCATGCACATAGTTTCCAACCACATCTACTATACCAAACTAGCTGAACAATATATAGTTAAGTTGTGAGTATTCAAAGTTACATATACATCAGATGATATGCACTGTGTAAGAGATATGAAATGTTCAAGTACATCTCCTTGGCAATAGGAACGGATTGAGGTTATTTGCAGTCAGCAAAAAGTCAAGATCTGAGCAACTAGTATATACCAGTTTTTTAGCGGTGGCTTGGAATATGAGATCTGAAGCAACCCTACTCATTGGTTTGAGATAGTATACATTGTAACACCATCTGTAGATCAAGTATATAAATAGAATGTATCAATATCTACATTGGCTGAGTTATGGTGTGCTGCCATATAATATAAATACTATTATGACTCTGATGCAACAGCCAATGGGTCCAACAGAATGACATTTCTTGACAATTGCGATACAGTACTATTAGACCACTTGCCAGTGCATAGTACATCAACAGAGAGTAAATGGAGAGTGAAATATCAACATTGAAGTTATGATCTCAACACAATTATATTGATTTGATAAGGATGGTGCAAACAAGGGAGAGTAACTCATTAAAACCACTTAATCCTAATTAATATTTTATAATATCGCTCAGTGAATAGTGCATGTCAGCAGAGAACATGATTCTTCGAAACTACTTCTCCATGAACATGACCACCAAACAGATGTGTCACAATTTGAGTAGAGTATTGTGTGTGTTAGGGGGATACTTAGATACAAATTACTAGTACTGGTACAGCCATAGATCCTGTTCTCATCGAAGATTACTCAACAATCTTATCGCAATTTTTAATTATCTTGACTTGATAATTGACTGGTCGAATTTTTAGCATTTATTCTAGCTTGCCTTTTCTGAGCATGCGATAATTGTTTCTTTGTTCAGGGTAAAGAATTACTAACTCGTCCTTTCCTAGTCCTTCTCAAGGGATCACTAATATAGTTTTGCATATTGGATTGTTGTTGATTGTCGGATGACCTTGAAGGGAAATTCTCCGAAACTTCACCAACTTGATTATTTGCAGAAGTATCTAGTGGAGTTGTAGAAATTCCCCTTTCTATGATAACTGATCTTACTGCCAGGATAACAGTATACCTTAATAATCCTTGTTGTAATCCTAATAACGATGCGAGCCACCACACACACTGTGCTGCGAAGATATAGTGATGCACTTGGCAAAGAGGATTATTTTGTTCTAAAGAGTAAAGGAATACGTCTGACTCGGTTCCAAAGTTGATATTCATCTGGAGTGCGGGGCTGCTGCTACACTGCTAATAGATTTTATATTTATACGAATAGATATAGGAATCATAAAAACTCAATAATATGTTATCATTTTCTTTGCTGGTAGGTTTCGGACTTTTTGCTGCAAGATCTTGTCCTTTCAATACTCTAACAAAGTAATCTCTTTATAGTCCTATTTGAGGGTCTGTATTCTTATCACCCATACCTCCATGCTATGATTCCACTACTCGCAATTGCCACTATTGCAATTGTGACTTACATTATGCTGAATGCCTCTGCTGATAGATTGCCACACATCACTTCAATACACCAGCACAATGTAAATCGGTCCAGAAGCAACATGCAAACTACCCAGACACTCTGGGCGACCTCACCAGTGCTTCTAAGTACTTCGTGATGATCCCAGCACCCCCTGGAGCTAAGCAATGTGCTTTCAGACTCTGCAAGAGCATTCTCAGATGCTCCTGAAAGCACCTGCAGTTATGGAGGTGGATTCAGGATACTACAAGATTTGACTTATAGGATAGTCCAATTCTGGAGCTCCTGAGACCACTTTTCAGATCTGCAGTAGACTTGGAGAGACTGCAAGACAGCTGCACAGCACACAACCACCAGTCATTTCGTCTCATCATATTTATCTTTGTTATAGTCGCAAGATTCACTACATCATAATATGGCATGCATTATTGAAGTCCCTCTATATATATACATACAGTCAATCTGGCCGCAGATGGTAGTCGGGCATAATCGGAGCAGCACCTGGATCCACCCCTTGGGCGAACTTAGAGATGCACCACTTGCAGGCTGTTGGGGTGAAACGATGGAGCTAGAAGACGGAGAGCCCACGATCAACACTCCCCCGCACCTCTCGCGACATCCAAACGGAATTTGTCACAATGACTGGTTCTGGTTCGCGGAGTGTAGAACTCCGGTGAGAGGATATAATACTACCCGGCGTGGATGATTCACTCAATTGTGTGGATCCACATCTCGGACAGAGCGAGTGAGACCAAAAGTTGGGAAAGATATAGTGTGTATTTTGATTGTATGAAAAGATGAGATGGAAATGAGATGATGTCTATCTACTCCAGAGTCTGCTGAGTATATACTCCCCATCATCCCATCCACCTCCGTTACCCCTGTATTTGTGTACACCCGCCATCGCTCCTTAAAGATGTACTCGGATGCTGTGATCGAGCTTGGTTAGAGATGCACTTTGAGGACGTGATTTTGCAAACTTGGAGGCAATAATTGTGTGTATTTGGAGATACACTTGGAGGCCATGATCAAGGGAACTTAGAGATGCACTACGAGATCGTGATCAAGTGAGTTTGGAGATACAGTTAGAGGCCATGATTGTGCAAACTTGAAGGCCGTGATTGTGCAAACTTGGAGGCCATGATCGTGTGACTTTGCAGATACACTTGGAGGCCATGATCATGCGAACTTGAAGGCAGTGATTGCGCGAGTTTGGAGGCCATAATGGTGCGTGTTTAGGGATGTACTTGGAGGCTGTGATCGTGCGAGTTTGGAGGCTGTAATCGAGCGACTTTGGAAATGCACTTGAAGGCCATGATCGAGCAAGATTGGAGAAATACAAGGAGGTGATCAATCTGGAGGTGGTAAGTGCGGGAGGGAGGCACGATGGGAGCTGAGACTTTATTCATTGGGTGACTCGTAATTGTGGGAATGTAGAGAATTGAGTACAACACGGTCTGCCCAGAGATGAGACTGGATGGGAGCGGGAGACAGTCGATTATGGGATAATGCAGTACACAGTATGTACTGTACTCGGTGTTAACTCTTGATTATGGCATACAGAGATAGAGAGCAATGACTTCACTTTATTTTCTTAGGTGATGGTAGAGTTGAGGACAGGAAAGGGAGAGATGAGAGGTGATGGGGGAAATCATTACGAGAAACTGGGACGTAAGAGAATTTTGTGTGCAAGTCAATTTACTATCACCGATAGAGCAGGTATGAGTCCCGATCCGGCGTGTAATAACCCTGATATGATGTTTTCCCAACCCAATCAGGCAAGTCATATCCCTGATCGGTCATGTCTGCTCATATCCTCCAGATCGTTCTCATCATCATCTCTATCTCTCTCTTTCTCGTCCACAACTCTACCATCATTGCAGAACACAACGTTAAGTCATCTCTCAATATCGCTCCAAGTCATCATCCTGAGTTTACACCGAGTACAAGCATACACCGAGTACAAGCATACACCGAGTACAAGCATACACTGAGTAGAGACATACACCGAGCACAGCATACACTGAGTACTGCATCAACCCAAAATTGTTTGTCTTCCCTTTATTTTCATGATTAAGAGTTGACCCCTGAATGTAGCTTGAGTTTCCAGGGTGCCTCCCTACACAATCGACCACCATCAGCCAGCTCTCCATGAGAGCTCAAGAGTAAAGTCAGCTTGCCACATTCCCATGGTTGCGAGTTAACTAACTGATGAATAATGTCTCAGTACCTGGTGTGACGTCCACCGACCGCCTCTAAGTACTCCTCCAAACTCGCTCGATTACCGCCTCCAAGTTCACACAATCACAGCCTCCAAGGACATTTCCAAACTCGCTTGATCTTGATCTTTTAGTGCATCTCTAATTTCACTCGATCACACCCTTCAAGGGTATCTCCAAATACCCTCGATCCTCACCTCCAAGCACATCTGCAAACTCACTTGATTACAGCGTCAGAGTGTATCTCTGAGATCACTCGATAGTGATTCCCAGGTGCACCTCGAATTACTAACGAGCACCGCCTTCAGCCAGTCCAGACATACAGTGTGTAGATGGGTAGCTATATTGATACATAGATGAGAACACAAACTAAATACATGAGGCTTAATAATTGTTGAACAATAGGTAGTAGCTATGATTCCCAGGCGCGCCAGCAGCATTCCCAAAGAAGAAGTTGTATTTCCCCGACTGCTCTACTGTGATTCAAGGTGCTCACAGACATGTTGCTTGCGTTCCCAGGTTTGTCACCGGTGCTCCCAGGTGCTTCCAGACTTGTTGTCGTCGCTCCCAGTTACTCTGAAGGCCGGCAGTAATGCCCTCCTAGGGTTTGATACCCTCCTGACATTGACCCATCTAAGTTTACACTCCACATTCTCTCAGACACTCCTGAAGGCTTCCAGAGACTAAAATACATTTTCTGATGTTATTGTGTATAAACAATGTGGTTTTAAAGCGTTACGCTCCTGCATAATTGTCAGGCCATCCCTTATTTCAAACCATGTCAGATCAACGTATTGGTTTACAACTTCAACTTGGACCTCTTGTTTCCCGCATGTATTCAGTAGTTGGAACATCAACGACTTGGGATGTAACTCTGTGTAATCGCATTTTAACTGCATTTTGCCTTCTGGATTGCTTTATTTGCACTTCAGTAAATGCCTAGCTCTTTTAGTTATTCAGCATTGTGTCAGAGATTCAATCAGTGACCAACTGTTAGGGGTTCTCCCTGACAGTGATAATGGTACATGGAAAGATCTAAGAAAGCGCATACCACGCCGAGACAGTCAAGTAACCAGTGGTATATCTGTTAGCCGGGGCATATCAGTCGCGAGAAGCTAGTAGGTAGCACAGTCACGACCAGTTGAGATTTGGGTGCTGCTTCTTTCATCCTTGGATACTAGGTGTGACTGCTTGGAAACAAGCATGGTAGTTGATAGTCAAATGCAAGTAAGCGGGTTCTAATCCTCCTTCACCGTAACGGGTTGGATACAGGTACGGCACACCCCGGGGAAAGGAGAATTGTCTCTGCCTAAGCATGCTGTAGCTGAGGGATTCATGGCAATAGCTAGAAGCTGAGAGCGAGCCCGATTCATTGATTTGGATTTGGATTGATCGCAATGGTGTCTCATATATAATAAATACGCATATGTGTCATCCGTCTCCGTGGCATAGTAGAAACTGGTGTCCCATCAAATCTATGAGCTGCTACGAAACAAACTCAATATGTGCGAGATGTCAAAGTTGAAGTTATGGTCTGATTTATAAGCTGATATGATATCATACATGAACATGCTGACCACAGGAAAGTGTGGACGCCTCTACCAGGCGCATTTATTAAATATAAGACACACAGATACATGGCGATCAATTGAAGGATCAAATCATAGTCTGAAGGAGGTTTCGAGAGACTATAAAGAGATCACATTGAACCGGCAATGAGGAAGACAAGCGCAAACAGCTAGAGATGAAAACGATACCTAGCAGCGGAGAAATATCCTTATTTATTATTGCGTTTTTATGATACCTATTCTGTTATATCTATACATAAGAATCTATTAGCTTTGTGTAGCAGCAGCCCCACACCTGATTGCTAGAAGTCAGTATATGACTGTTATCTTCGAGAACGACAGCGACATCATCGTATACGCCCTAGAGAAGGTCATCACCTTCGCAAGAGACAACCATTACATCTTCCTGGCTCAGAGCATTTGGTGGATATCTTCGATAATCGGATTACAGTCCAAATTGATGACATATATCAATAACCATCAACTCTACCCCAAGGAAGAGGAAGTTTGGCGAGAAGATACAGCTTCGATAAGCAACGACTTCGAGTCAAGATGGGAGGAAACGATTCTGACGGAGTGCGAGGAATACTTAAAGGATTCGAAGCATCTACGAGATATTGCCAATCTTAACTCTACAGGACAAACTAAGACCGGACGCATCAATCCATCAAGGACCATGAAGAAAGCATTGAAGAAAAAAACCTGGGCAAAGGATTACTCCCGAACTGAGGGAATAGAGACAGGGGAAATCGACAGGAGGAAGTCGGCAGGAGAGGGCCTGCGCTGTGCCTGGCCAAGTGAAAGGAAAGGCAGCCATAGGGTTACGGACTGCATCAGGCCAATTAAGAAAGATAAAGGAACAGCCGGTCATCCAAAGGATAAAGTATATCAGAGGAAACCTTCCCTCTGGGATTCCGACAAAGAGGAATAGGATCTGCGGCCGTTAACCTAGTACCTACTTGAGGACAGCAAGTAATGTTACTTAGGGTAACGCACCCACGTAACACCAACTGATACTCTGCCAACATAGATTGTGACACGTAGCTATAATGTTGAGACGCAGATGATATCAACTCAATGATCCGGTTTGCTTCAGGCTGCTCATGTTCAGTCAATGACAGTAATCCCTCCAATACTGCATGCTTAGGTCTCAACCTTCCGTAGATTGAGGAGTGTCATATTGACTCTCACCACTTAGCGCATGAGATTGGACATCCCTCTTTCTTGTATATTGTGTAATCGTCTGCTGCACGGGTAATTCTGTATTATTGCAACATAACTCTGTGTTGTCCCGCAACATAAGGTATAGTAGGTTGGGCCAATGATTTTATGCAATGCAAAAGGTTTTCCACTTCTCAGATATGGCGACATGATTGCGTCATCAATTCTGAATCTGCCATAGCAACAGAAATCGTCACTAATTGATCGACCCGCAGATCAAGTGTAAACCTGCTACGATTCACTTTGCTGACAAGGATGTTGACGTAATCGCAAGTAGGTGTTTTGCAAATGAACATCCCTATTGATTCGTCACAAGTACTTGGTTTATTCCAACATGTATCATTACCACTGCTAAAGGAGAACCTCTAACAGTATGGAAATGACAATTGCCTTGGTGATGTGCTGTCAGATAAGTTTGGTATCATAGTCTGATAGTATGGTGATGCACATGTGGTTAGGTTTGGCAGGCAGTCAAGTGACATGTGCAGTACTGAGCTACTGCCGATGATATATTAACATCACGATGGAGACTTAGGTCTATACCTAATACCCTTCAACCAAATTCTACACTTGATCTCACTTGGGCCTGTGTGCAACCATAAACCGTATACCATACCATTCTTCTGCCGAACACCAGCATACACGCCATTACACTACATTCGGTAGGTTAGAAATCAGATATATTGTAATCACAAGATGACAGGAATTCACCCCGTAATTCGACTTGTTGCAATATATACATAATTACCCAAGTGCATTCAATGACCTTCCATGACTCTAAAGGGAATCAAGAGATGCCAAATACCTATGGCTACCATGCGTGCGAGCATCGAAACCATTTGAGCATTGCTCTGCCAAGTCACACCAATTTCTACAGGCCATATCTCCCAACTAGTAGAAGATGAAACGAATAATAACGATCCCATCAAAAGTCAGGTCCACAAGGTATTCTCTGATCTTGACAATGATGATGAAGATGAATACAATCAAGACTCATTCTAACCAGTAGTCCAGGATAATCGTGGCCCAAAAAATATCTCATAACATATTACTTGGAACTATATACAGGAAATGGTTGAGCAACATCGGTGGCTACTGCAGCATCTGTTCCAAAAACAAGCCAACTGCACATACGATAAAACCTGGATGATCACCGAATTCAACTGCATGCGATCCACCAATTGAACACAGAACTGCAGAAATCTGTCCAACTTCTTTAGAATCGCAGAGCCCTGATGATACGGCGGAAGAGCGAAAGCGCTGGATAAGTTTCTCGAAACACCATACTAACTCTCTGAATACCTTCAGCACTTACTCCCAGACAGTGATCCTGATGAAGTCACGGATGCAGTCTCTTCCCCGAGACCTTGAATAATCACATAAATTCAAGTCAACAACTGATAAAAAGTACAAATGATGCTAAGTCGGCTCCCAACCTACGAGACGTCTAGCCCCTGTGTTTAGAGCATTTGAAGCTCTTTGTAAACCTGATTGAAAAGATTTATGGCCACAAAGAATGGTGGTTCAACTCAACGATGAAAACCATGCAGGAGTACCAGCAACACCCAAACAAATAACTCTTGGTTTGGACCAGCCACATGAAAACAAATTGGAGGGGAGTTGGCTGAAGCATATTAATGTATGAAGTGATTCGGTACAACATGGCATCGGCAGGCCTGCGGCACACACTTACCCGATTGTCAGATCTTAGATCTCCAGCTGCACAGAAAGGTTCAACACACTCAATCAACTCTTCGACTATATGGTGGCTTTAGTATTCAATGTTGATAAAATCAAACCTGGAGAACAGCACAGGTAAACACAAGCAGGCAGGTAAGAAACAGGCGGCGATAAGAAACATAATTTCCCACCATCTATCTCCAAACCTGCAGAAAACACTTTTCGCAATTGAAACACTTCTGCAACTAGTAATTCAAAATCCGGCAAATCTAATGAGCCCAGTGGAGGTACCTGTGACAATTTATCAGCAGCCTCATGAATTTCAAAGGACATTGATGTAATCCTAAACGCAATCCAGTAATACACTCGCTATGGCAGCACAGACCTCAAAACCTACCTGTGTACCAAATACTGCAAGTCAAACGGACCTGACCACAGCTCCAGCAATAACTGCAGCCAGGATTGAAACAAATTGCCCACCAAATGTCAGTCAATACATGGCAGCACAAATACTACTCTACCTCTCTCCATATCAAACATGACAGGGGAGGCTGGATGATACAGAGTTAAGATTGCAGAGTTTTCAGAAATGTGCCATATTTGCAACAATGAAACAAATCCAATGACACCAAATTGCATTAAAATCAACTGCCTTTCTGGTAGGGTAGGTTCTAATGACAAGCCAATATCTATGCAGTACAGAGAGATCAGACTTGGTGCATAGTATCCATAAAGTACTTGTACAAATCACACACACCATTACAGGGTGAAAAAATCAACTCATCTACTGCAGTGCCGCAAGCATGCTGATATCAATGAGCCTACTCAGATAACTCAACTTGCCATACGAACCAGTATTCACCTCAACCTGCCGTCACATTGGCTTGTTGATGATGTCTGCAAAGGTGTGCCAGAAGCCAAGTCACTTGGCTAAGTATTTTGATCACCTTTAACCAGTTGATGAATTGGATGTTTTAGTTATCCTAATTAAGGCATACAACCTAGTCTTAGACATGCAATGCTTTAAGGTGAGTAACCCAGAAGTGGACTAGAACAATGGTCAATTAACAGCCCTGCGAATGCCAAAAGGACTTCAATGGGCGAAGATTCCAGAAGCGGATTGCTCAGGTCCTCTGCCAGAACTCTTAGTGGTTCTCCATTACCGTAGAAAATGATAGATGACAGATTGGTTCCTAACAACATCTAGACGTTTAAACAAAAGGATGAACAACACCTAGTTATGTTGTATCCTCACGTAAGCCAACAATATGTCCGTGCACTGGGGAACATTGAGATCTGATCGTGATTGGATTGAAACTACATATCCTGGTTGGAGCAGATGCAAGTACAATAATGCAACTGTGATGCCATAGCATGGACAAACATGTCAGCCATGCTCATGCTATCCAACCACACCTACTATGCCAGACTAGTAGGGCAATGCATACTGATGTTGCGATCATGCAGAATCAGGTGCACCGCAGATAGTGTTAACAATGGGTCTGGGTACTCCGCCAGCGGTCCTGTTTTGGACTGCAAATGTTGATTGGTTTCGTTCAAGACCCATCCAAAAACCCGACAGTCTTACTCCTGTTGGGACAAACCTGGACCCATACACGTTTACCCCCAGGTTTCACTGTGGGTGACTAGACCCGTCGGTTCCAATCTCAGGTGCTGCATTTCGGCATTGACATATATGGTCGCATTCAGATATGTTACAGTTAATCGTAAAATATTCACGTTTGAATGTGACGGTTTATTTTCGATGAATTGGCTGGCTTTATTTTCCAACCGAGGATCCTGATGCGCCCTACCACAATCTGACAATGAGCGTCAACCGAGGGCAGCGTTAGCAACAGTTCCAGATTTGGACCTGGCCGGTTTTATAGTTCTGCGTGGCAACGGCCTTACCCCATCGAAAATCAACGATTTTTGAAGCACCATCGCATTATGGCTATAAATATCGATCAGAGTTTAGTGTTTGGTACATAAAATATGTAGCTTCGTACGGCGCATCTTTTGGCCGTCTCCGATTTTCGATATCTTCAAATCTCAGCAAGCAGTAGCCCAAAAACCTTGTTTTTGGGCCGAAAATGGTAATAATTTCAAAGCAGCTAGCTGAGTTTGGAAGATATCAAGAATCGGAGACAGCCAAAAGATGCGACGTCCAAAGCTGCATATTTCATATACCAAACACTAAATTAAGTGATGAATATTCATGAACTTAATTGAGGAAACCGTTTGGTACAAACCCGGACCGAACCAGCTGGGGCCAGGTTTTGTTGGAACCACTATATTAGAAATGGTCCGAAAACGGAACTGTTGCTAACACTAACTGAGGGTCAATGATTTTTGGTCTTGCATCTTTGGTGATATAAGTGGCGCATGATCACAAGCATCCATAAAGGAGGATATGGTAGCCTTTATAGGCAGATACATACAGGATATTCCTGCCACATCCTCCAGGGCAGTAACAACTTATTTCATTTACAGAGCTACCACTAAGTATTCATGAGCTGTTTAGTGTATAAAAACAGTCAAAACAATGTATATAGGCAATAACGGCCACATCATGCTGTGATTAACCATGCTGGAAGGCCAACAATGGTTGACACTCTGATGACGCTCATTTTGATGATGTTGAAGGGAGCGATTCACTTTTAGTTTTCCCAATACAGTCAGCCAATAATCCATTTATGACAATGTGCAACCTGTTGCCCCCCAGATTACCCATGATACACGACCAACAATCATTGACACTCTGTTGACACCCATTTTCATGATGGGGTAGGGAGAGTATTGCAATCTGCTTGGCATATAAACGCAGCCAAAAATTGCATTATGACTGACTGCAACCTATTGGCAGTGTGATTACCCAGGACACATGATCAAAAATTGTTGATGCTCTGTTGATGCTCATTATCAAGATGGGGCATTGAGGGTATTGCAATCTGTTTTGCTTATAAAGGCGGCGAAAAATATCTTTATGACTAACTGCAACCTATCGGCAGTGCGATTACCCAGGACGCCTGATCAACAATCGTTGACTCTCCATTGATACTGATCTTCAAGATGAGGTAGGGAGCATGTCGTTATACTTTTGCCTTGAAAGGTGGCCAATACTTAGATTATGTATCACCACAAGCGATTCAATGTTTACATACCAGACTTATATGACCTCTTAGTATTGACACTCCATTGACGGTCATTTTGCCATGGCTGTATCCACAATATGCCATCATTTAATTTGGCGTAGTCCATCATTCACATTGTTTTGGCAGCCTTTCTAGCATTTTCACTTACATTCTGCTTGATCACTACGTTGTTCTTTCATAATACGTAGATATATATAAGGACAATCTCCAAAATCCTGTGTCTCTCGATCAATGCTCATTATCAGTTGCAGGATCACTCAATCGGCTGCTCACGTCTTTAAAATGGATGTTTGCTCCATTACCACACAACAGATAGTGTACTAACCAGTGTATATTCCTTCATCAGTCAGCATATCTGGATCATAATCTGCATAGTGCTGGCTATTCTGCGCAGATGCATCATGACCAAAACATTCCACACAGCGAATGTTTGTATGTGAATATGCATAACCGGCCGGCAACTTGACGAGTTGAGAACTTTGTGCTCCAGAAGTGATACCGGTTGGGGTAGGTGGGATGCTGGGCAGAGGTGGAATCGGCTCTTGAGTCAGCTGTCTGTGTCGGTCGGGTGGTGGGGCAACTGTTCCTTTGGATCTCCTGTTAGGGGGGTGCTTCGGAGCTAACTATAGATACTTCTGCACAGCCCTAGATCATATTTTTTTTCATAATTCTTCTAATTGGTGAAAGGAGCTGTTCCTTCCTGTATTTGTTTCGACCTGAAGGAATCCAAGATCTTATGACCCCCATTGCGATCCTGAGGCCAAGCACACTGTTGGGACTCTGCAGCCGTCTTCCTATGTTTTAACTCTGACGTATCGATTCCTTCTGTTTCAGTATGATGATTTTTCACTGTCCTTCAAATCATTTTCTTTGATAACCCTGTACTAATCTGCAAGGACCTCCTAGTGATCTTCTTCATTTGGAGTTTGGATTGTCGCAGGTATTCCTCGCAGTTCTCCAAAATCCTGTCATGAGTATCGTTGTCCAAAGTCTCTGGCTTTTCGGCTTCATATTCACTACTACTGTCAATCGCCACTTGAATACGTATTACTCGGTCTGGGTGACGGTTCAGTATATCGGTATTAACCAGTACTGCTAATCGCTTGGATTTCTCTGTCCTTAAGTTAAGATTATCGATATGTATAACTAGCCCTTGTTGTAATCCAATAATTGATGGGCGCCACCAGGCGTGCTGAGCTACAGGGATATACAGGTTATTCCTTGCGAATGGTATAATCTTTTCGAGTGCATATACAATAATGTTGTTTTCGTTCACAAAAGTCATTGTCATCAGGATAATACTTACCAAGGTGCAGGGATGCCGCTACAGAAAGCTAAAAGATTTTATGTATATATAATAATAGGTATAGATATCATGAAAACACAATAATAAATAATGCTCTTCTTTGGCTGGTAGGTATTGCTCTTTGTTTCGCTACTAGAGCTTGTTCTTTTCATTGCCAGAACAATGTGACCTCTGTATAGAAAGTTCTCAGAATGTTACGGATGCATACCCATATTTCATTTCCACGATTCTTCTAGCAACGTGCTTTGCGGCTTACATTCCAATACATACACATGCATTCTAAGACAAGCCGCACACCAATGCGCATGGTAGATATTGCCACGAATCCCTTCGGTTATCATGTTCATGCTGGTGAGGTATTAAAGCGTTATGCTGCTGATGAGAATCAGACCTTACCCGCACAATATCATATAGCAGGTCATCACTTCTACTTGGACATCTGTGTCTCATATGGTTCGGAGAATGGAACACTTATCTGAACTTGATCAGAACGCGCTTTGAACAATTAATACTATAGTACCAATGCGTCATAGGTTTAATCAATGACCAGCTGATACCATACCAAAGTAGAATAAATTACGCGCACCACCAGGTCTTTAAATGGGTGATTGTTGCAATGGCCATTCCGTCACAAACCAGTTTGCGGCGATGCTCCTGGCCTCATATCAACAGCCAACGTCATATTCTCTCAGTCACACCATACTTAGGCCGAGACCATTCTCTTTGGCCAGGGAGTGCCTAAGTTGTTCAGCACTAACATAAGTTTAGCTTGAGATCCCGCTTACTCGCATATTGGCTAACGACTGCCTAGTCTGCAGTACAAACACCTTTGCTCTACTCAATCAGACATATCCCACTACTATCTTGAAAATGAATCTGGTTGAAAACAACATGCTGGGCAGGATTGGAGCCCTTTCAATCTGGCAGTGATGTTGCATTATCAAATCTGCTGCTGCAGTGTATGCTTCAATGAATCCGCTAAGCCTCAGCGTATTTAATCGAGACGTATCCCACTCATACCTGCGAAGTTATTCGTGACTACATGAAATGCTCTCCAGGGCAGGTAGCTCTTACGCCACGTAACTTATGCCACGTGACATGTACTCCTGGAGTTTAATCGAGTAGTGTAAACACTGTTAATGGAAAACTCCTTATGGAAGGAAGCTGAAATATTATTCTGTTTGCAGTTCTTATTTGGTATTAGTATTATCTACAGGTATATTTGTATTATCTATTAGGATTGTACACGGTTCCCCCACCCCATGGTCGACTATAACTTCAATAACGAGTACAATCTAATTTTATATACTTTCTGCTCATGGCTGGATCGATTTGAAACAGATGATCGATTATTTCCTGTACAGTGTATTTGGGTGGCTGGTAATTTTAATCCAGTTTACAGGGATTATAACCTATTACCGACACTATAAAGTGTTCCCTTCAGACTACGTGAAAAATCTGGTAGTGACACCTTTACTTGAGCAAAGGGCGTTGTGACCTGCATTGGAAATCTTTTCAATTGATATTAAACCAAGTACTCCACAATCCTATCCAGTTCCAAGCAAGCCTCGTTTCAGGCTACGATACGATTATTGTTGTCAATTCAATACAACCCGCTCTGGCAAAGTCTTTAAGAATACAAAGAGCAATTATTCTACCAGTGAAATACGGAAACGATTTGGTAAGCAATCCAAGAAGGAATTAAGCCATCTCCAAACTCTGCTAGATTCGGCAATCTTGGAATACTCAGGGAGATTACACTTAAGATGTAATATTACTAATAGTATCAGAACGCCAGATTTAGGAAGGAAGTGGAAGAGGGAATTTGTGGAGATAGGTGTCAATTCAGATTGCACTATCAATGGGCAAAATATTACCGCCACATTATTAATTAATCAACCATTTGTATTGGCTCCCAATATACTTCTTTCGCAGATACACATAAGGATTATACTAAGGACTACAGCCGTGTGCCTAGTATCTGAGTTAAGTCTACCAAAACTTAAACTGTACAGCTACTTAGGTGGAACCACCCACATAACAATAATACAGCCATTCAACAATCAAGCCAACATAATTCAAAATCGAGATAGGATTATTGGGTAATTTTAGAAGATAATAAGATCTAGGTCTGTACTGGTACTAGTACTTAGTAACTAAGTATCCCCCTAACAAACACAGTATGTATTTTCCACAAACTTCAGAACGGCATCTTGGTATTGGGTATTATAGGCCGTCTTATCCATATGATTAATATCCATGACATTTTCCCACTTCTGAAACGATCCCAACTGCTGGAACGGATTGTGGATGTGTGCAGAACTGAGAAACAATCAAGTGTTCGAAGTCACTTCAGCATAATATTGGCATAGCTTCAGTCATGCCAACTTTACGGAGAAGTACAACTCTTCACTTGATTGAATATTCTTTGTAGTGAAGGCTAGCATAACACCATCGATGTGATCAAATATGTGATTCTGGACTGAGATAATGTGATGTATTTTGACTGTATGTCCCTTCGATATCCACAGAGTCCAGTATGGGAATGGCCTCACGACTTCCATCATGTACTTGACAATAGTCCTTTCGTTCTGTGTTGTAAAGAGTAGCTGGTAATCACTTTATTTAGAATGCTGGAGCCACTCATGGTTGAATTCTCATAATAGGTAGGCTCGCTCAAGCAATTCCAGTGAGAAATTCCTAACTGTCTTCACTTCGTGAATAGGTAGTACCGCGATGGGGAGTTTGGCTTTATGACAATTTTTCATTTCATTTTGACGGCCTAGTGTCAGCGTAATCAATACAACAAGCCTTCTCTGTTATATGAAGGTCAGTTCCAGGACTTTCAAAATAGCATGAAATAGGTACTTTCTCAATTATGTTTGTTAAACCTGGACTCATAGCTGACGCCTTCTTGATTCGAGCATTTCCCTCTTTTCTGAGTCTTTGACTCCTCCCAATAACTGTGCTTTCATTCTCTTCCAATTGCTGATCACCCTCATTGGCTTCCCATGACCTGGTGCAGCCTTTAACACTGAGACTGCTCATGAATGCACCTAAAGCCAGCTGTATGACGTGTGCCATGGATGGTATGTGATTCCTCAATGCAGGCAACTCAATTCCAGAGGCCTCAAGGGTTGATTGCTGCACGCCAGTGATCGAGTAATTTGAGAAAGCATTATCAGTTATACGTCCCAGCACATGACCATCATTGAGCTCAAAATGATCAACCTCATCGAATGTGAATTGTACTTCTCGCAATGCCCAATATCAATCCTGGCAGTAAGTAATGACCTCTGTAATGACTACTTTGTTTGTTGATGTCCCTCTGCCCAATACTAAGCCAGGGTTACGTGGGTGCTTCCACCAAAGTAGCTGTACTGTTTAAGTTTCGGTAGACTTAACTCAGATACTGGGCACACGGCCGTAGTCTTTAGTAAAATCCTTATGTATATCTGCAGAAAAAGTCTATTGGTAGCCAATACAAATGGTTGATTAATTAATACTCTGGCAGTAATATTTTGCCCGTTGATAGTGCAATCTGAATTGACATGTATCTCAACAAATCCCCTCTTCCACTTCCTTCATAAATCTGGCGTTCAGATACTATCAGCAAAATTACATCTCAAGCATAATCCCCCTCATTATTCCAAGGTTCTCGAATCTTGCAGAGTTCCCATATGGCTTAAATCATTCTTGGATTGCTTACTAAATCTTTTCCATACTTCACTACTAGAATAATCGCTTTTTTTATGCTTAAAGACTTTTTGAGAGTGGGTGGTATTTACTTGACAACAATTATTGGCTGGTGGCCTGAAAGGAGGCTTGCTTGAATCTGGATCGGATTTTCAAGTACTTTCCTCAATATCTAATGAGAAGATTTCTGATACAGGTGACAAAGCCCTTTGCTCCGGTAGAGGTGTCACTACCAGATTCTTAACGTAATCTGAAGCGAACAAATTATAGGGTCGGTAATAGGTTGAAATCTCTGGAAACTAGATTATACTTGCTAGCCCCGAAATACACTGTGCAGCAAATGAACGATCATCTTTTTCGAATCGATCCAGCAATGCAGATAAGGTATTTGTCATCATGTCGTACTCGTTATTAAAGTTGGATTCGACTATGGGGCGGGGGAACAGCATACAATCCTAATACATAATACTAGGATGCTCAGATATAATAATAATAATAAATTGTTACGGGGGTGTTACCCTAAGTAACTTATCTAAGTATTCTCTCAATACTAGAACCAGAACTTGGTCCACGGCCGAAGATCATATTTTCTGCTAAGGCCACTGATAACCTGCTTTCGAATTTCCAGAAGTCTTCCCTGATGTAATCTTTCGGTGGTCTTCCTTTCTTGCTGGAGCCGCTTAACAGATTGGGCCTTCTTAAGCTGTCTGTTACTCTGAGGTAATGTATTTACTCGACAGCATTGCCAAGCGTTTCGAGCTCTCGTAGACTCCTTGGTGAAGTGCTCAGTATCACTTGACAGCTGCTCGAATGGTTGATCCTCCATAAGGTCGCTAGGTGTAGCCGACACTTCCCGAACTATAGACACTTGGTGAATCCGACTCAGATGTATCTGGCTACGTGTATCCTCGAGCTCGATCGCTTCTTCGCTTTCCTGAAGTACACTTGCTGAACCTTGAGTCCACGTCTCTTCCTGGCTTCAAAGGTTATCGACATGGATAATTAATCCTTGCTCAAGTCCGATAATCCAAGATAGCCACCACACACACCGAGCTACAAAGATATACCCTTTGCATCGTGCGAAGGGATGATCATCTTGAGGCTATACACAAAAACGTCATTATCGTTCTCGAAAGTAATAGTCATGCGTAGGTAGTACTGTCCCTCAAGGTGCGGGGCTGACGCTACACAAAGCTAAAATTTCTTAGGTATAAACATAATAGGTTTAGGTATCATAAAAACCAAATAATAAATATGGATCTTTCTCCGCTGGTAGGTATCGTTTTCTCTCTGGCTGTCTGAGCTTGTCTTCCTCATTGCCGGAACGATGTGATCTCTTTATAGTCTCTCGAAACCCTCTTCAGACTATGATTTAAGCCCTCAACTGATAGCGACATGTCTGTGTGTCCTACATTAATAAATGCGCATGGTAGAGGCAGCCACGCTTCCCTATGGTCAGCATGTTCATGCATGATATCATATCGGCTCATAAATCAGACCATAACGTCAACTTTGATATCTCGCTTCATCTTGAGTTCCTTTGGTAGACTCTTGCAGACCTACTGAGTACCAGTTCATGCTGTGGAAACGTAGAGTATGACACATATCATACGTTGTAATCCATAATCATGCAAGTCGATGCACGGTGTCGGCTTCTGGCTAGGCCAACGTCATAAATTCCTCATTTACGTCATGCTTAGGTTGAGATATTTCTGGAAGACATTTCTTCATAACACCGGGGCTTGCCACACCATTACCCCACCCATTACACAACAGGACGATTAGAGCCCGCTTACTTGCATTCGACTATCAACTGCCATGCTTATTGCCAAGCAGTCCCGTATAGTATCCAAGTGTGAAAGAAGCATGGGCGGGTCCCAGCTGCCCATGGCTGACCCAGCTCAATACTTTCTCGTGACTAATCCGCCCCCGCTAAATGGCGTATCACTGATTACTTGAGCGTCTCGGCATGGCATGTTCTTTCTTGGACTCAGCTCATGTACCATCATCACTGTCAGGGAGAACCTCTAACATCACCCCCTACTCCAAAATCCGTGACCTCAACAATGCTCCGTCGTAAGAAGTATTCTTTTTACTAATCTTTGCACCTCACAAGTATGGTTCTTTGTAATCCATTCTAGAGCTTTTATCAGTATAAAGTTCATTGTCCGTCGACACAAAAATAAAGATTCTTTCTGAATAGAACGACTATTCTATAATCGTTCTATAATTTCTTCTGCGTTCTCTTGTGTCCGTCTCCCAGACTTCAAAACCCGTGACCTCACCTCCTTCTCTAGGCGCGGAGACACAACGCTCTCTGCCATCGTTGCGAATGACATACAGCAAGTTATTCTTATTATTGTTAAGTACAGTAAAGGCTGGAAGTCCTATACTTGTACTAATACCACATCAAGATGTGATAAAATAACTTGTAGCGCACTTCTTTTATTCCAGTTGTACATATAAGTACTTGATCATTTACTCCTTTGATATGATTGCAGGTACATATAATCAGTTGTACATTTACTCCAAAGGACAATTTGAATGCTATACTCGTGCATAGGTTTAGTCTTGACTTAACATATCTCATATAGTTCATTTACTCCCATGTTTCAAATATGGGCAGTTTTCAGCCTGTCAACATAAAATTCTCATATTGATCCATATATACTATGATCACAATGCTTTCGGAAATATCACCAAATGTTCAAGCAATATTCCAAATGATCGACTATCTTTGCCGGGACTTTATCACCCGCAAGAAGGTCAGATAGGACAATTTAGAACACTCCCGGCATTATTTGGTTATGTTTCCTAAAGTTTCGACCCATAATGTCACTCATAATAATCGATGAGCAAAATCATGCTGTACTTGAGCCTATATGGACACAGTCCTAAGGTGTCAAGTATAAGCCTTCATTCATTCATCACTTATCACTTGATTGATTATGTTGAGTAAGATCAAGGTATCATAAGTCCTCGTATGCAAGAGTACCTGGACATTACATAGTATATGTCTATCTCCGTTGCTTAAAAGTAATCCTAACACCAAATGTAATTATGTTCCACCATTGGGTAAGTAATACTTAGCTTTAACCATTATTTCTGTAACAAAGTTAATAGCACAGTGTTCCTAATTATAACTGAAAACATCATACATGTCCCCGTTTCTTTTGGTTCAAGGTGATTTGAATATAGATGAGAATACCTGGAGACACCATACATGTCCTCATTTATTTTTGGTCGAAGGTGATTTGAATATTGATGAAAATACCTGAAGACACCATACATGTTCTCGTTTCTTCTTGTCGAAGGTGATTCGAATATGAATAAAAATGCCTGAACACACCATACATGTCCTTGTTTCTCTTTGTCAAAGGTGATTCGAATATCAATGAGAATACCTGAAGATGTCATACAGATAGTCGTTTCTCTTTGTCGAAGGTGATTCGAATATCGATGAGAATACCTGAAGATGTCATAAACATCCTTGTTTCTCTCTGTCGAAGGTGATTCGAATATCGATGAGAATACCTGAAGACATCATACATGTCTTCGTTTTTCTTTGTCGAAGGTCATTTGAGTATCCAGGAGAAAACCTGAAGACATCATACATGTCTTCAATCCTCTTTGTTGAAGGTGATTCGAATATTGATGAGAATACCTGAATAGACCACACATGTACTCGTTTCTCTTAATCGAAGGTAGTTCAAATGTCAATGAGACAACCTGAATTCATCGTACCTGTACTCGTTTCTCTTAATCGAAGGTAGTTCTAATGTCGATGAGAATACCTGAATACATCATAGATGTACTTGTTTCTCTTCACGGAAGGTAATTCGAATGTCAATAAGAATACCTGAATACAGCATACATGTACTCGTTTCTCTCTATCGAAGGTAATTCAAATGGCGATGGGATTACCTGAATTCATCATACATGTACTCGTTTCTGTTTATCGATGGTAATTCGAATGTTGATGAGAATACCTGAATACATCATACATGTACTCATTTCTCTTTATCGAAGGTAATTTGAATGTTGATGAGAATACCTGAATATATCATACTTGTACTCGTTTCTCTTAATCGAAGGTAATTCGAAAGTCCATGAGAGTATTTGAATACCTCATACATTTAATCATTTCTCTTAATCGAGGGTAATTCGAATGTCGATGAGGAGTCCTGATAATACGGTAGCGTATGATCATTTTTTTTTTCCATCTAACATCTTCCGGATTTTTTACTGTAACTTTTACCCCCTTGTTTTCAAGATAAGTCTCCGGTTGTCATCCTAAAACATCACTCCTTTCTGCAATTACATTCCAACATACAAGGTACAAAATAATATTCCTCATATTATCATTGATTAGGAAGTGATATCAATAAAATAATAAATTAATTAATACTGAAGTGAGATATGAAACCATATCAAGAAAGCAGTATCGAAGATATTAATTACCGGAATTGTATGCGTAAATGATATCAACTAAGTAATATCCAAGATATTAATTACTGAAGTTGTATGTGAAGGAGATATTAATGAAATGATATTGAAGATATTAATTACCGAAGTAAAAAATACTATCTTAATGTAATATTGGAGATATAAATCACTGATGTAATAATCAAAGGTCATAAATTACTTAATCAATAATCGGAGGTAATATCTGCCAAGTAATATCGAAGATATATATCACTGAAGTAATATCCGAAGGTAATATCGATGATCTAATATCAATAATCACAATTACAGAAGAAATATGCAAGGTACTATTGACGAAGAAATATTGAAGATATTTATTTACTGATGTTATTAGGCAGGTAATGTCAACAATGTAATATCGAAGATAAGAAATACGGAAGTAATATGTAAGGTATTATCAATGAAGGAATATCGAAGATATATAGATTACAAAGGTAATATCAATGATGGAATATCAGAGATAAGAATTACCGAAGTAAGCTACTAGGGAAAAAGTAATATCCAAGATATTATTACCGAAGTAATATATAAAGGTAATATGGATGAAGTAATATCGAAGATATAATAACCGAAGTAATCTAGGAAGGTAATATCGACGAAGTAAGATCGAAGATATAAATACCTAAGTAATATATAAAGGTAATATCGACGAAGTACAATTGAAGAAATAATTACTGAAGTGACATAGGAAGGTAATATCAACAAAGTAATATCGAAGATATAATTACCGAAGTAATATATAAATATATTATCGACGAAGTACTATTGAAGAAATAATTACTGAAGTAATATAGGAAGGGAATATCGACTAAGTAATATCGAAGATATAATTACCGAAGTAATATACGCAGGTAATATCAACGAAGTAATATATACAACCATCCTGGAACTGGTGGTGGTAGCATTAATACTTCTTCGCACCTTGGTCTTTAACGTCAACTGATGGTTTTTTATAAGTTCATACAAGGGACATCCTAGACGTCTAAAGCAATAATCTCATTTTGTGCAATAGAACGATACTCGCTCGAACTATAACGGGCTACTGATTACGCTCGATGGCATCCCTAAGCTCATCATCGGGGTAATCTTTACACCAATCGCGTAACTCAGTCCCTGTTGAATATTTCTTCTGTCCATAGAATGACAACTCGTCATCTACTTCTGCTTCCTCGTATTCATCTTGTATTTCCTCAGAATACTCCTTATTCGCACCTTCTTCCTTCCATTGCTGTTTCGCCTCTCTAAGCTCTTGTTTGAATATTTTCTGATAATATTCTTTGGCCTCATCCCAACCATCATCATGGCCTTCCAAGAGCCCTTGGTTATAGCCATCGGTATAACCACTATCTTTTCCTTCATTATACATCCTCCAGTCGTGAGGCATATATTTCTCAATTTTCGCGTATGCAACCTAAATAGACTCCTCGAATTGTTGATTCCATTTCGGAGGTCTCGACCATACATTACTTTGCCAAAATGTATAATACCTCATAAGCAAAGATTGTTCAACCATCTTTTGAGATTGAATCATAATCATTCACAATGCAATAGTGATTAACATATCGTATAGTCGCTCCATCAGAGGAAAGGTAAGATCTCCCACTGGTTGCATTTCGCCGATGATTTATTGTCTTCGCCATAACACCACTCGGTCTTATCTTCTCCTTTGCAGAGGCAATTCCACTCGTCGGCCCACAAGTGATGTTCTTTCCAGCGGTATTTAAAAATCCGATCGTCAATCGCAAGGAAATCGCCGTATATTGCTGATTATCGATAAGATTCTGCCCAAAGTTTTGGTACCCCAGGTTGGGCATGCAATATTGGATTATCCCAATCGTTCTCAGATTCTTCGAACAATATTGTATCTACCGAGGCGAATATATTAAAGGGTTTGTATTCGCATAGATTAGGTGTATATCCTGCCAACTGAATGAGGTTGATTGGGATATAGTTATTGAAGTCTGGATATTATAACCTCTGATAACTTATCCGAAATTGTTTCGTGTAGATAATATTCAATTTGACTTTCCCAGATATTAGGTTCTTTATAATATCCCTCAATTGAACTTTGCCAGTACAGGTATTCACGTGTGGTAACCGGTATCCGAAATGGAAATGTAACCGTAGGATTTGGTAGTTTAGTTGATACTACTACCAATCCGTATTTCGGTGAACACAATAAGAGAGCTCCCTGCTTTTTAAGTCCCTTATATGACTTGAGCTCTTCTTCTTGCATATGTTCTATAATAAACCTAGGAGCGTACAGTTTATTTATTATACTGTTACGGGGGTGTTACCCTATGTATCTTATCTAATTATTCTCTCAATAATAGAACAAGTACTAGGTCCAGGGCTGGAGATTCTATTCACTGCTAAGGTTACAGATAACCAGCTTTTGACTTTCCAGAAGTCTTCCCTGGTGTAATCCTTCGCCGGTTTTCCTTTCTTGGTGGAGCCGTTTAACTTTTTGGGCCTTTTTAAGCGGTCTCTTAGTCTGAGGTAATGGATTTACTCAACTCCGTTGCCAAGCATTGCGAGCGCTCTTAGACTCCTCGTTAAACTGATCGGTATGACTCGACAGCCGCTCGACTCGTGGATCCTCCATAAGGTCTCTAGATGTAGCCTACACTTCTCGAACTATAGATACTTGGTGAATCCAACTTCAATGTATCTGGCTATGTGAATCCTGAAGCTCGATCGCTTCTTCGCTTTCCCGAAGTACACTTGCTGAACCATGTGTCCTTGTCTCTTCCTGGCTTCGAAGGTTATCGATATGGATAATTAATTCTTGCTCAAGTCCGATAATTGAAGTTGGCCACCACACACACTGAGGTGCAAGAGTATACCCTTTGCCTCGTGTGAAAGCGATGATCTTCTGAAGGCCGTACACAATACCGTCGTTATCATTCTCGAAAGTAATAGTCATGCATAGGTAGTACTCTCCCTCAAGGTGCTGGGCTGCCACTACACAAAGCTAATAGATTCTAAGGTATAAATATAATAGGTATAGGTATCATAAAAACCCATTGATAAATAAGGATAATTCTCCAGTGGTAGGTATCATTTTCTGTCTGGCTGTCCTAGCTTGTCTTCCTCATTGCCGGAACGAGGTGATCTCTTTATAGTCTCTCGAAACCCTCTTCAGTCTATGATTTAATCTCTCAACTAATAGCCATGTATCTGTGCGTCTTACATTAATAAATGCGCCTGGTAGAGGGGGCCACGCTTCCCTATGGTCAGCGTGTTCATGCTTGATATCATATCAACTCATAAATCAGACCATAACTTGAACTTTAACATCTCGCATTATCTTGAGTTTATTCGGTAGTTTCTTGCAGGCTTACTGAATACCTGTTCATGCTGTGGAAACGTAGACTATGACACGTATCATACGGTGCAATCCATACTCATGCTAATCAATACACGGTGTTTGCTTCTGGCTAGGCCAATGTCATAAATGCCTCATTTACGTCATGCTAAGGTGGAGACATTTCTTGAAGGCAGTTCTTCATAACAGCGGGGTCTGACTCACCTTTACCCAACCCGTTACGAAGAAGGAGGATTAGAGCCCGCTTACTTGCATTAGCCTATCAACTGTCGTCCTTGTTGCGAAGCAGTCCCGCATAGTATCCAAGAGTGAAAGAAGCATGTGCGGGCCTAAGCTGCTCATGACTGACCAAGCTCAATACACTCTGGTGACTAATACGCCCCCGCTAGAAGGCATATCACTGATTACTTTAGCGTCTCAGCATGGTCTGTACTTTCTCGGACTCAGCTCTAGTACCATCATCACTCTCAGGGAGAACCCCTAACATGAATAAGGACCGATAACTTGAGAATATTTAAGATTCTTTCTCGCAGGCAGGTATCGTTCGTAATTGTGCGGCTGTTTTCTCCAACGCCGTAGCATTGTCGTCTCTTTCTGGGCTTCCCTGATTGCATGATTTGTTTCAAATAGTGACTGTCCCCATGGGGCGATCATCATCAACCGGTTGTGCTATGATCTCATCTGTCTTTTCTTGTAGTACTCCAAATGAGCTTTAATCTCTCTTGATATCACCATGCTTCCAAAAGGTTATCCTGATCTTGCGTGATTGGTTTTAAAGCACTATGCTCCCTTACGGGCCATCATCCGCAACAAGATGCAACCAGACATTTCATTCAACTTAGATAGATTACAACTGGTATTTTCGGTTAGTCGAAACCTTTCCTTGCCTGATGTGTTCATTTGGAAGGCTTTACACACATTGATTTGTAGATTAAAATACAAACTCCCCCTTCAGGCTATAAGGTTTATCTGTCTTGGAGGCTCACCTGGTGGCTCACCATAGCTCAGTCAATATTTGATTTGACGATTAATCTCTCATAGGTTTAAAGGGTCTTATCGACTCTGCGCAACGTCACAATCAATCAGACACCCCATGCTAAGGTCAAGACCATTATCACTAACCAGGGAGTGCCCAAGGCGTTCCACTTCCAACTGGGGAAACAGCTCGAGTTCCCACATACTTACATATTGGCTATCGTCTGCCTTACATGTCAGTCACAAAAGCTGCTGTCGATGTGTCTAGTTCCACTTAACCAGTTTCGTAAATGTGATAAGATATAACTCGCATCTCTTTTAAGCCTTGAAGGCTGATGACTGGCCAAGGTTATTGCATCATCAAATCAGTACTACCAATATGGCATCATGTACTCTCAATGAATCCGCTAGCAATGAGGCTTGCTATCAGATCAACACGAGGCTCTTCTGACATCCTGCCAAGAACCATTAGACTGGCCACTTATTTGTCTAGGTCTAGCGTTATGTATTTATTTCTTGAATAAATAAGACCTTCCAACAACTACCAAGTACCATTACCTCTGTTTATGCAGAACCCCTAACAAGTAACTTGATTTCATGATGTCAATTGAATCTTGATTGTATCCATGGTCAATCAGTATACACTTCGCGGAATATTGGTAAGTGTTGTGGCGGACGGCTGCCCTGGGCCACTCCTTAATACTTGACAGGATGGTCGAAGGGTGAGATTTGAATAAGCATTTGATGAAATATGATCGGAAACAACTCCTAACATGAGATAGTGATTCCACATGTCTTGGTTAAATTCAGAAGTTTGAAAGTCCTTGGCTTCCAGTTTGGAGCGTTTTGTCCGTCAATTCAGTTAATATAAATCATACCTGAATAGCGAATATCAATATGCTCAGCGAATTCACTAGTATAATTACTCCACGGTGATACTTCTTAAGGATAGCCAAGGCTGTTTCGTCGACTGTAGATCTACTCATTTCTGGAACTTCTGACTGTGTGAACTCTTATCACTTGCTGATGTGAGCTTTTGCCACCTAGTGTTGCCACATTGACCTGGTCCCATGTACTGATGGATGGTGAAGGACGGGATGACAAACAATCCATATGATGCAAGAGATACCGGTCTGCGGAATTCCGCAATGTAGATAAAATTGCCACCAAGCCGTATGTCTAGATTTGTTCCAATCAATATGACATTCTGAGCCTACATTCATTGGAGCACAGCAAGCCTTGAAGATGATGTGTAACGTAAGGTCGTTCAAATCATGAATAAAGACACGTTCATTGTTTCAACAGATCATAACCTCTAGCAATGAGGGATTTCAAGGTTTGGAAACTCACATCACGGTAGAATTATGAAATGTTTGTAACCTGACTCGAGAGACTGCCAAAAGTAATGTCTCAGTAAAGTAGAATGCAGTCTCTTAAACATTGACTTCAAAGCTAGAAGTAAAAAAGTCAGATCTGTGAGACATTGCATGCATATTTGTGAAGTTGTATAGAAGAACAGATTTATGAGACTGACTACGTAAAACTCAATTTAGGAACAAAGCAATGCAGTTCATTGCTGTGTAGCATACTGAGCCCCCACTGTAATAATTCACATACTGCGGGTGTTCAATTGTTGGAGGCAGACATGATATCATCAGTAGCATTGTTGCCCATAAGGCCTGCCGATATGTTGATTGTGGCTTAACGCCATCCAAAAGCCCATAGATTGTCCAAGATGCAGGACCACTAATCGTTGACTCTCCATTGATGCACATTTTTAGCAGGTGGTAGCGATATCGTCACAAGCATTTTCGCCCGTAGAGCTGGCCCAATTATTGATTATGGGTTCAGGCTGATGCACAGTGTTTGGAGTAATCATGATGTAAGACCAAAAATCATTGACGCTCCATTAACACTCATTTTGAGGAGGTGTTAACCACATTGTCAGAATCAATTTTCGTGGTCATGTTGGCTGATGCTATGATTATTGGTTGACCAGATTGGATTGCCCGTTGATTATCCAAGATGCGGGACCAAAAATCGTTGACAATGCTTTGACGCTCGTTTTTAGAAGGTCATAGCGATATGGTCAACAATATTTTGGTGTATAATGTCGGTCAATACTTCCATTGTGGGGTAATGTCATTGCACAGCACTTGAATTATCCATGATGCATGACCAACAAATGTTAACACGTTCTTGACACTCATTGCTAGATGGTAGCGATATTCTCTCTAGTGTGTGTGAATAGAGAGGTGGCCTTTACATGGATTATGTGTTAATGTTGTTGCATAGCCATTGGATTATCCAAGATGAATGACCAACAATCGTTGATGCACTATTGATGCTCATTTTTACATTGTAGCGTTCTTGTATCTAGCATTTTTGTATAGAGAGGGTGCCTTTACAATTATCATGGGTTTGTATTTTGGTGTAGCCATTGGATTATCCAAGACAACAGACCAAACAGTGTTGATGCTCCCTTGATATTCATTATTATGGTGGGGCAAAGAGTGTGTCACTTGCTTCATTGCATTTACTGATGGCTAATACTTTTGCTTTGGAAGGATGTGATTATGCAGCCCATTGATTGCAGATAGTGAAAGACTAAAACTTGTTGAAACTGCATTAACGCTCACCATAAACTTATCTTAACAGTCATTGTATGCTCCAAAATTGAATTAAAAATTCGTATAATCCTTTTTGACAACCAAGGTATCATTTCTATGTAGAATCATTTGCGTCCAAAATCTTTTTGTTCTTTCAATTTCTGATCCACCACAATACTCATTATCTCAAACATGGTTCATGTAGCCCAAATGCATTCCGGTGCTTCCAGCTGCCAATTTTAGGCATGTAGATTGGTTTACTAGGTTTCGATTAATATAGCCCGACTTCCTTAACTTTCCTGATCCAGCTCCTTCTCATTGATTTCCATAACCCACTATAAGCAATTATCAACAGCTCAATCACCTGCACCAGGTCTGAGCGGGGAGTTATGCAGTTGGGTGCATGGATGAATACTACATGATGGTGGCCAATCGCACTGGTTCATATTCCGCACTGACTGCTTCTTCCATGACTGGTATAACATCACTGACTTAAATTTTTTTTGTAAATTTTGTTATCAAATTTAGGTTTTGCATTCTTACATGACAGTAACAGGCAAATCAATATTAAGCTTGTTGGTTGGCTATCAACCGGATTTGGCATCAGGAACTGTTGCGTGGTACGTAAGACCCTTGCACATATACAGATGCATTATCATGTCTCACATTTTCGTCAATAAAAACAAGGCAAAGCTGACACGTCACAAATACCTATACGAATCGCTATTCGAAGTGATATATCATCAAAAATTGGAATGTACCTAACACTTCCACTGGTCACACACCAGCCATCACCATTTTTTTGTCAAAATGAAATTTCTATATGGTAATAAGTTTGGCAGAGAATGTGCAGGGTTGAAAGCTAACAGGTTGAACAGACTTCGTTTTCTTGATCAGTGATGAATCGGGCTCAATGTCAGGCAGGAGGCATGCTATTGATGTGTGTGAATGTAGTTTCTCGGAAACATGTCTGATATGACAACTGCCTGGTCAAGAAGTCCCTTGCAGCATTTGCGATATTCCGCTACTGATATCAAGAGTCTCCATATGGTCTCCAAATGTTGTTGATACTGCTGAGGCTGTAACTGAGTCCCTGTCGGGCTAAATGACTGCCGCAATGATCAATTCAACTGTCCAGTACTTCATGTCTTTTTCAAGGAAGTTGGCCGCCATGTCCCCCCATCCCAGTGATGTCAATTTGTCAAGTCCCATATGCTTCTCCCGCAATCTCTTCATGCAGTGCTGTGCTGTTTTGGAAATTGCCCCCCTCACCCAGCCAGGTTTGTCATCTTCGCTCAGCTTGCCCACCTCTGTATCTTCATCATCTTCTTCATCATCCCAATCCTCTTCATCCCTGGAACTAGCAAGATCACTCAGACTGTCTCCTTGCGCATTCAACATCTCTTCAAATGGCCGTTCTGGCTCACAGGATGTCCCTCTGCCATTCTCAGCATTTCTGATATCTTCCTGTTCCTGTTTGATTGCTGTCTGTGCATCTTCAACTCGCTTTCTTGCCACAGTGGTTTTCCACTTCACCTATTCATCAATCCATTGCTCTTTCTCTGCGCTGTACAAAATGTTCATTTCTTGTCTGTTCTTCGCCACAAACTTCTTTTTGGATTGCAAGCTATACCATATTCAAAGAGCTTGGACTCTTTCTGCTTGGACGCCACACTTGCGTTCATTCCCTGATGACGTTGTAGGGTCGAGCGTTTGATTGATTTGGTATAGTTGGAGGCCGGCAGTGGTGAATGGTTCTTTTTTAGAGTATTGACAACTATATTTTTTATTAAATTTAATATTTGGCAATTGTTGGATATTGCAAGAAATGGACGATATCTAGGCTAGTAGCGTCTTTTATGTTAAGAATGGTTCTTTTGATCAACCGGAAAAATGGAAAATCTGTGTTTTGGCTGTCACTAGATTGGGAATTGCCATGCTAACAGAACAATATGACATATTTTTAGCATCGGTTTCATGTAATATCTGGGGGATGTTTGGAGACAAACATCACCAGACCTCCTTTCCGTTGTAAAATTACCTGTCTGCATGTCAGGAATATGAGATTTCAGCTGTCGTTCACGTCTGTAAATCCCTGATAACAAACAAATAATATTGGACCAACTTACCGAACATTGTGCGACAGTTTGAAACTCCTGCCACCGGCACCTTTATGCGGCAGGATCCATCTTCAGTAAAATATGTAAGTTGGTTGTTACTCAATTCATTTTGACTTGAAGCTTACTATATATTTCTCAGGACTTCCCACTTCTCTTGCTTATTATCTTCCTCTCCATTTCCACAGCAGCAAACAATCGCTACATCAAAAACGCTGGAAGGTCAAAAGAGGTCTCAATTGAGCGAAACAACAGATGCTTCCTCGTATGCAACACTCGATGGGACACAACATCAATGAAGGCGCCAGTTAGTCCACCGCGATGCAGTCAATGCAGCCAGCACCTAATGTTACCCAGGACCCATATTTAAAAACAGTCCAGAATACTAGAAGCAGCAAAAACAACAAGCAGTACGCGATCGGATGTGAGTATATCCATTTCCAGGTATCTGGGCGTCAATTCACTGTACAATGTACAGGGTGTGTACACAGGGAGCTACGTGACCAGGTTATAGTGGCCTGTAATGTGAAACTTTCGTGGTCAACCAAGGCATTTCTCCCTCTAGTCCGAGAAATTAATCATTAGCATGTTGTCAGCTCTGCAATTTTCGCTGAAGAAGTTCATGATCAGCTTCCCTGGAAGTGGATGAAATAGGCATCAAACACCCTAGAGGATAGTACAGAACTATCTATGGTTGAGATAATAACAAAATCTCATCTTTGGAAGCAACCAATTTCTTGTATATTTCCGATATGTCTGCTACTATGGCAAGGCAAGGAGGTCAGGTGTTAGAGGTTTTCCCTTAATAGTGTTTACACAACTTAATTAAACTGAAGGGGTACATGTCATGAGGCTTAGGTTATGTGGAATGAGCGCTACCTGCCCTGGAGAGCATTTCAAGTAGTCACGAATACCTTAGCGGTTATGAGTGGGACATATCTGGATTGAATAAGGTGATGCTTAGCGGATGCATTGAAGCATATGCTGCGGCAGCTGATTTGATGATGCAACAACACTGCCACATTGAAAGGGCTACAATCCTGCCTGGCATGTTGTTTTCAACCAGATTCATTTTCCAGATCCTACTGGGATATGTCTGATCGGGTAGAACAAAGGAGTTTGTACTGCAGACTAGGCAGTGGTTAGCCAATATGGGGGTAAGTGGGATCTCAAGGAAATCTTATATTACTGCGGAACAACTTGGGCACTCCCCGGCCAAAGTGAATGGTCTCGGCCTGAGCATGGTCTGACTGAGAGATTATGACATTGGCTGTTGATATGAGGCCTGGAGCATCCCTGCACATTGGTTTGTGACAAAATGGCCACTGCCAGAATCACCCATATAACGACGAGGTCGTGCGTGTCATTCAATCTATGTTGGCATAGTATCAGCAGGTCGTTGATGAAACCTATGTAGAATTTGCACTATAGTATTGATTATGGAAAGCGGGTTCCGATCAAGTTGGGATACATGATCCATTTACTGAACCGTACGAGACCAAGATATCCCAGGTAAAGTGCTGACCTAATATATGATATTGTTTGGGTGAGGCCTGATTCCTATCAGGAGCGTAAAGCTTTAATACCTCACTGGCATGTACACGATAACAAAAGGGATTCGTGGCAATCTCTACCATGCGTATGCATGTAGGGCTTGCCTTAGATTGCATGCGTCCGTATCGGAATGTATGCCACAAAGCATGTTGCTATCAGAACTCTCGAAACACAATACGGCTGTGCATATGTAACATCCCGAGATGTTTCTATAAAGAGGTCACATTCCTCCGGCAAGGAAAATAACAAGATCTAGCAGCGAAACAAGCACCAATACGTACCAGCGAAAGAGGACCATTATTTATTATTGTGTTTTCATGATTCCTATACCTATTATTATATCAACATAAAATCTATTGGCTTTCTGTAGCAGCAGCCCCGCACCTTTGGTAGGTATTATCCTGATGACAATTACTGTTCAGAACGACAACGAGATTATTGTATACACGTTCGAAAAGATTATATCCTTCGGAAGAGGTAACCAAGATATCTTTCTAGCTCAGTGCATCTGGTGGTTCCCTTCGATTATCGGATTACAATAAAGAATACTCATACATATCAATAATCTTATGTTAAGGATAGAGAATTCCAAGTAATTAGCAGTACTGGTCGATACCGATGTATTGAACCTTCACCCGGAACGAGTAATATGTATTCAAACTGTGATCCAGCATAGTAGTGAATCTGAAGCCGATGAGCCAGATACTTTGAACAACAATACTCATGATAGGATTTTAGAAAACTGCAAGCAATACTGGCAACAATCGAAACTCGAAAGAATGAAGATCGCTAGAACGTCCATGCAGATTAGTAAGTTGTTATCAATGGAAAAGATTCAAAGGAAGGTGAAAAATCATTATACTCAAACAGATGGAATAGATAAGTCAGAGGTCAACCGAAGGAAGACCGCCGGAGAGTGCCACCGGTGTGCCTGGCCTCAGCATCGCAAAGGGGGTCATAAGACCTTGGATTGCTTCCGGTGGAAACAACTAGAGAAAGGAATAGTGCCTTTCAACAACACGACAAATTATAATGAAAACAGAATCTTGGGCTGTGCATAAGTATCAATACTTATGTTCGAAGCACTCCCCTAACATTGGGTACAGCATGAACAATCTGATATGTGTCTTGCCTTGAATAAGGCCAAAATGGGCAAAGGGGGTTTTTGTGCGCTGCAAAAGAGGAAACACACCATCAAATCAAGAAACCTTGCACCGAAGTGCATGAAGAGCAGAAGCGACGCATCCAGTTTCGTGAGCACAGAAAGTTGAAGGCTTCGATGGGAAGACTTGTACCAATGCTGCAACAAAACCACACAGATGGCTGCCTTCCTTGTCATAATGGCATCACAGACAATCAACAGACATGCTGGAGGCGCACAGGAACCGGTGCACGTCCACCCAGCTGACACAGACAGCTGACACCAGAACCAACGTCAACTCTCACCGGAATACCATTCGCGCCACCTGGTCCCCAGGAGGGAGCTCAAAGTTCCTACATCCACAATTTGCCACCTGGATATGTGTATTCATATACTCCAATTTCCAGCACTCAATTCTGCAATCTTGATGCAGATGCCCAGGATAGTTAGCACAATACAGATTTTGCTCACCATATACTGACTGATGAAGAAACATTCATAGATTAGTATACTATTTGCTGTGTCGTAATGCAGCTGACATCCATTGTCCCGGCCACAGGAGCCTACTAAGCAAACCTGCAAGTGAAGATCAGCTTTGATCAAAAGGAACGGGATTTTTGAGTGTATTATTTTCTATATATAGGGGACACCATCAGCAACAACTCTAGTTTCCGTCTGAAACACCCGGGTGTTCCGGACGGCTCTGACGGCTCTGACAAAACCTCGTACCCTCTGACGGAGAATTACACGCTTCCGGTTGCATAGCAGAGCACCTGGGAGCGCCGGCGACAAACCTGGGAGCATCTGGGAGCACCTCGTATCACAGTAGAGCATTCTGGGAAAAACAACATCTTCTTTGGGAACGCTGCTGGTGCGCCTGGAACTCATAGCTACTACTAATCGTGCAATGCTTTTTAAAACTCATATATTCAGGTTGTATTCTCATCTATGTATCTATGTATCGATATAGCTACCAATCTACAACTCAGAGATACACTTCGAGGCCGTGATCGAGCGAGTTTGGGGATGCACTTGGAGGCCGAGATCGAGTGAACTGACAGCTGCACTTGGAGGCCGTGATCGACTGAACTGAGATCTGCACTTGGAGGCCATGATCAATCGAGTTTGAAGATGCACTTCGAGGCCGAGATCGAGTGCACTGAGAGCGGCACTTGGAGGCCATGATCGATCGAGTTTGGGGATGCACTTGGAGGCCGAGATTGAGTGAACTGAGAGCTGCACTTGGAGGCCGTGATTGATCGAGTTTGGAGATGCACTTGGAGGCCGAGATCGAGTGCACTGGGATGCACTGGGAGGCCGTGATCGAGCGAGTCATTGGTTAGTTAACTCGAAACCGTGGGAATGTGACAAGATGACTTTACCTTTGAAGCTCTTATAGAGAACTGGCTGGTGGCGGTGGATCAGTAGGGAGGTACGCCGGAAGCTGAAGCACCATTCAGGGGTCAACTCTAAATCGTGAGAATGAAGGGACAACAGACAATCTTGGGTGTATGCTGTACTCGGTGTATGCCGCACTCAGTGTTAACTCATGATGATGGTATGAAGAGATAGAGAGGGATGACTTAACTTTGTGTTCTTGCGATGATGGTAGAGTTGTGGACAAGAAAGAGTGAGATGGGGATGAAGATGAGAGCGATATGGAGGATACGAGCGGCTATGAGAAATCAGGAGTACGACTTGCCTGATTGGGTGTAGAAAAGACCTGATTGGGTTTAGAATACCTCGTATCGGTGTTATTACCCGCCGGATCAGGACTTGTACCTGCCATACCGGGGATGGTCAATTGACTCGCACACGAAATTCTCTCAAGTCCCAGTTTCTCATGATGATTTCCCCCATCTCCTCTGATCTCTCTCTTTCTTGTGCTCAACTCTACCATCACCTAAGAACACGAAGTTAAGTCATCCCTCTCTATCTCTCCATGCCATAATCATAAGTTAACACCGAGTACAGCATACACCAAGTACAGCATGTTGCCATCGCGCCCCCCTCCAAATTGACCGCCTCCAAGTACTCCTCCAATCTCGCTCGATCATAGCCTGCAAGTGCACATCCAAACTCGCTCGATCACGGCCTCCCAGCGCATCTCAGTGCACTCGATCTCGGCCTCCATGTGCATCTCCAAACTGGATCGATCACGGCCTCCAAGTGCAGCTCTCAGCTCGCTTGATCTCGGCCTCCAAGTGCATCTCCAAACTTGATCGATCACGGCCTCCAAGTGCAGCTCTCAGTTCACTCGATCTTGGCCTCCAAGTGCATCTCCAAACTGGCTCGATCACGGCCTCCAAGTGCAGCTCTCAGTTCACTCGATATCGGCCTCCAAGTGCATCTCCAAACTTGCTCGATCACGGCCTCGGAGTGCATCTCTCAGTTCACTGGATCACGGCCTCCAAGTGCATCTCTCAGTTCACTTGATCTCGGCCTCGGAGTGCATCTCCAAACTAGCTCGATCATGGCCTCCAAGTATATAGTTAAGGAGCGGCGGTGGGTGTACGGAGATACGTGGGTTATGGAAGTGGAATGAGCGACGCGGAGTATATCTTCTGGAGACCCCGGGGTAGATAGACAGCATCTCATTTTCATCTCATCTTGTCATTCAACGAAAATACACAATCTATCTTTCCCAACTTTTGGTCTCACTCGCTCTTTCCGTGATTTCGTGGATCCATGCAATTGCGTGGATCCTCACGGCCAGGTAGTATCATATCTTCTCACCTTCTTCCTACGCTCCTCGAGCTTAATGTAGAAAGAATGTAAGGACAGATTTTCGCAGCGGCAATTCCGATGCAAGCGTGTACCCAATGAACCCATTCCGATGTATGGTCACAGTTGGCCACAATGCCAGAGTGTTTGTGTACAATAGGAGAATGACAGAGTGAGAAGAAATGTCGAAACAGCGATCGGAGGGCGATATGCAACGCGACGAGTAGTATTGATGCCGCGCGAGGAGTAATCCGCCACCGGGGTGTCTCTGACGACTCTGAGGTAGCGCGTTCCATCTGACGTAGCCATTCCGCCCAGAGGGAAATGTTTTTTGCTGATGACTGTGAAGTATATGTTAAAGAATATATGTATGTGTATTGTTAAAGAACAATTTTGTCATAAAGAGGAAAGTACATGAAGACGATTGAAAAGCTGCGAAAACATCATTAATTATATCCTATACCAACTCACATGATAGCAGATTGTGGATACACCAGTGGCAAAATGAGTGTCCACAGAGTGTCAACGATTTTTCGACTTGTACGTCAGGTAATTAATTAGAAACCTTGTTGCTCTCCTGCATAATGATATTACTGGCTGCCTTTATTGGCAAAAACAATAGCTACGAAATTGTTGCTATTTCCGAACAGAGAGTCGATGCAGAGGCAACCATTTCCGGCCTTCGAAGTCAGGTGATTAAGAAGTAATTTGGCAGTAGTAATACATAATGAATATGTTGGCCGCCTTTATAGGGAAAAGAGAAAGGGACATAGTCGCTGTCACATTCTGAAATTGAGCTTCAACAGAGTGTGAATACTTTTTGGTCCTATCAGTAAGGTAATCAAAAGGTGATATGGTAGTGGGTATAAATAATGATCATACTGGCCATCTTTATTAGCAAAAAAGAATGCAGCTTGCTCCCTGTGTTACTGGTTCTCCATTGGGAGCAGTGATGATACATGTTGGAACGAAGCAGGTACATGTGACAGGTCAATGGGGATGTTCCTATGCAAAATGCCTATCTGCGATTACATCAACATGGTTGTCAGTCAAGTGAATCTTAGTGGGTATACACTTTAGCTGCAGGTCGATCAATTAGTGACGATTACGGTCACACCAACAAATTCAAATATGAGGACGCAATTATGTCGCCATCACCAGGAAGTTAAAAACCTTCAGCTGTGCGCATAATTATTGGCCACACCTAGTATACATAATCTACCAAGACAAAACAATGTTAAGTTGGGATAACACTGAATTACCTGTGCAGCAGACAATGACGTAATATGCAAGTAAGAGGGATCTGCAATCTCATGCTCTAAGCCGAGAGAGTCATTGTGGCACTCCCTGGTCTAAAGAAGGTCGAGACCACAGCATACAGTTCCTCAGGGACTAGTGGCATTGGCTGAAGATAAGAGGCCAGAAGCAAACCCGCTTATTGAGTTGACACCATATGCAATTGCAACATCATGCTCTATAAGGATACAAGGTTGACGAGTCATTAACTATATTGGACAAGTATCAGTTGGTCGCTGATGAATTCTCTGACACACTACCGAATACCCAAATTGAAAGGTGAGGCAATTTATAGTCAAGTACTATTTAAACCACTGATAAGACTAAGGTTGTGAGATGTTCCAACTATGGAATCAATGGGAAGCAAGATGTCGAACAGGACGTTATGAGCTGCCATTATGTGCATTTGATATCGGCATCATGAGGATGGCCCATATGGGGATATAACATCTGGAAACCACTCATGCATGAACACGATAACCAAGAGGGAATTTCTGGCATTATTGATGATGCACACCGGTTGTTCTCCCACAAACTGTACCAAATAATCATGGTGTCATAACAGAAATTCGAAGGCAATCTTGACCTCAGGAAGCGATCATCACAAGCTCACATTGTGTCTGATGATGAAAAGAACCAAGCTCCAACAGCAATCCGCAGTCAGACATTACCAGTGAAGAACACCTTAAAATATTATTCAGAATTCTATCTACATATTGAAAATTACATCCTGTATTCTCTTATGTGAATACACCGTGAATGTATTTGTGGAGACCAACACACCCTCAGTATGCACAACAGATGGTGGTCACAATGTTCAGAGATCTCATTATATACTACAACGTGTTGGGTCAAGCCCATAAGTTCCAAGCACTTTCGTACTTGGCCATTTTTGAAACTGTCAGTTACGACATTCACCAGTAAATCGCTACCGGACAATTACCTTATCCAGAGTGGTACAAAGAGTGACCTTGGACTGAAGAGGATGAGTGGTAGGCTCCAATTCTTAGTACAATAAGAGATCGAGTCTGGGAAAACGAGGAGATTTGGACAAGGGAATAGGCGGCTGTATTTAGTCTAATAAACGTTGTATTGATTATTGGGACTTTAAATACCCCCTTAACACCCTGCCCCATCTTGAAACTTTGGGTCAACAACCTGTCAACGATTGTTGATCTCGCATCTTGCACAATCTATGTGGCGCTTGATCGAACACATCTATAAATATGATATCGGCAGCCTTTATCAGCAGATAAGATACAGTTATTCTGGCAACAGCCTCACGGACAGTAATAACTGATTTCATTCACAAAGCTGGAACTAAGTGCGTATGAAAGTTTCAGCCAACAAATGCCGGCAAAACTTTGTATATAAGCAAAAACAGCCACATCACACTTTGACTAACCATCACACAAAGACAAAAGTCATTGACACTCTGGTGACACTCATTTTCAGAAGATTGTAGTGATGTCTGCGCTAGAGGTTTTGCGCATAAACACGGCCAATTATTCATTATGCAGCAGACTACCCAATTCTGTTATTAAATATCTGACTAACAAGACTATATATCATGAGGACTCAGTTGACACTCATTTTCCGAGTGGGGCAGACAGTGTGTCGATTTCTCTTTTGCCTATAAATGTTGCCATTTCATTGTTTCTGAATGTCAGCAACCGATCGCCACTCCGATTACCCTCGATGTAACTCCAACAATCGTGGACACTCAGCTGAAGTTCATCTTGTGGATGGGATAGGGAGCTTGTGTCTGTTTGTTTTCGTTATAGAGGCAGCCAATACATGTAAAAAAAATAATGCATTACCCATGCCAATATTTTGCAATTTTCAGTAGGATATCTGAATGCGACCATAAATACACAAACCCAAAATACAGCACCAGAGATTGGACCCGACAGGTGAAGCCAAACATGCCACATTCCGCAGCCTGAAGGGTACAGGTCTGGGTTTCGCTAGCCAAGAAGCAGACAGTTGGATTGTTGGATAGATTTGGAATCTAACTGAAATGGTTTGCTGGTCTCAACACTGATGGCTGCCGGGTTACCCGGACATGTTGCTAACTCTAGATCTTTGTCATCTGTAGACACCTTCTCTAAATGTGCTCCATCTGTCAATCTCAGGCAATGCATTTCTAATGCGAATGGGAGCAGAGGAAGTGGTCTAATCTATAAGATCTTGTCGTTAGTGGTTCAGTACTGAATACACCCTGCCCTGCCGTCCAGTCATTCCCTATTATGAATTCTCCTTCAACCGCTTTAATGCTACTTGTAATAGTTATATGAGTACATGGCACAGAGCTACTCTCGGTCTAGTCACGTGATATGCACAACACCTTTTCATGACAGTGCAAGGAGGCCAGTCATATATCCTTTGGCAGGAATACATAAGGATTGGGTGTCGATTGGATAAGCAATTTCTTTAGCGGATCCACTGGAGATGATGCAGCTATGTGGTCATAATGGAGATACTTAGTATCGGCCGTGCGCATAGTTTCCAACGACATTCATCATTCCTGAAACTACCGGGACATGTCGTCCCAGACACAGTAGTCCATAGTCCATATGTGAGTATGCGGGATCTCTGACTGATTGCCTCAGGCAATAAGGACAATCGGGGCACTCTCCGGCAGATGAGAATAGTATTGGCCCGAGGATGACGTGACTGAGGGAATAATATGATTGTCCAATGATACCAGGTCTGACGTAACCCTGCTTGTTGGGTTCAGTTAGCATGCAGTGCAACGCCACACTCGTATTCGATACAAACTGACTCGTCAAGTTCTACGCTGGCAAAGTATTGGTTGGTCACCGATTAAATCTATGACACAAGCCAAATAGCCTTTATGGTGAGGCCAGAATTGCGATGAACAGTACTGACCAAGATTAGCAGATGTTCCAATTACTGATACAAACGGATTGCAAGATTTCTAAGTTCAATTCTCATCTAACACATTGTCTGACATGATATCATTGGATGGATGGGCTGATTCTTATCAGGAGTGTAACGCATTAATACTTCATCTGCATGAATTCGATCACACTATTATAAGCATTGTAGTTTCAGCATCAAAGCAGGCGTGTACAAACCCGTGAAGACAACTATAAAGAGATGCCATTGTTCTGGCAGTGAGAAGAGAGATCAAGTAGCAATCCACAGTCAACAATCAGAACACCGAAGATGATCTTAAAATATGATTACGAATTCTATCTATAACAACCATCTATTCTCTACTTTTCACTTGTGACTGGCCAACCTATGCCTGGACATCAACTGGATCAATCAGCGTTCACACTGCAACCAGTTTTCAAAGCTTTCGGCAATCTACTTTTCAAGTTAGCTGAGTGCCATTTAACCCACACTTACCATGTGGTATACCATTTTTGCGAACTCGAGAGTATCGACTTCCTCATGCTGAGATATTTCAACACCAGCGCATTACAATTTGAGGAGATTTCCAAGGAATCATTATTCAGTGGGGAAGTTTAATCTTCGTCTACATTGTGGACGGACAGTGGCATTGGTTCAATTTGGAAGCTCTTGCAAGAAGGTCGCAAGAGGTTGGGTCTCGGAATGAGACAAGCATATAAGAGTAAATTAGTTAGTCAGTTGTACTGAATTCAACAATGTGGTATTGATTATTGGGAATAAGAACCCCCGTAACATTCCATTCGGGTCTCAGTGGCCCAATAGCAGTCATTGCAGTATTCCATGTCTACCCTCTTCAGCCACAACTGTCACCGTTGCTCATCGCTCGTTTAGCCTACAATCATGTCCATCTGTTCTTTGAGCCCGCTCTACCGTAGCTCCCAGCAATCCTATATAGTCCTCTATCTTCAAGGCGATGGCCAAAGTAACTTACTATCCGGCAAGTACAGCATCAAAAGCTGTGGCTGAACACGGCTCAATGCTAACTCCTATTTCCTTCTGCTTGTTTGTTAGGGTATTTTGTGTATCTGAAACGGTTGGGTTCCTCAATGAAAAGAGCAATTTCTTTGACTAGTCTATCTCCTGAATTCGAGCTCGGAAGTACAGGAGCCTCAGAACCAGATCATATGCATTGATCGATACCACTAGCACTTCCAATTCATTAACCGGACCAAGGTGCTTCAATCATCGAATAGAAATAGTCATTCTTCAGCTGTAATTCGCATGCTCTATTACATGCCCGTTAAGGACAAGGGTTCTATTAGGAGCCACCCGGTGTCATAGCATAACCCTCCAAAGGAGTTATGCAGACAGAAAGATGCTAGTTGGGCGACAGTTGATACAAGCTCGTACATGCTGAATCTCACCATGCCAGTCTTGTATCTGCACTGTATGAATAATGTCCGCTCAATCTGGGGTCTATGTGCCCCAGAGCTATTGACTAAACATGTAAGCCATTCGGCTATCTAAAACAACCCTCTGTCTGAATGATACCCGATGCGGTTGATAAATGTCCAACATTGCCATCAATTCGTGCATCGCCACTGCCAGCCTTCACAGCTTCAGCTTGTCCAACCAGCCTCACCGAGCCCGACCCTGTGAGAGGTAGAGTGGTCATTTTCTTGCGGCGTGTCGAACAATCATTGACATTGGCAATGGTATTCTTCGTCATTGGCATCGAGTTTTTGTGTTGACTTTTGTTTGCGCTTCTTGGCATGTGAGTTCCTTGGGCATTCCTGAGATTGAAGGCCTTTCACTCTGCATCTCAACCACACTTTAGCGTCGAATCGTGGCTGATGGTTATCCCTGATTACCAAAGGTGCAGTTGGGAGTGTTGATTTTCTACCAGGTTTTGTTCCATAGCCTGCTGCTGACGGGGAGCTTTCTTCCGCCGGGGTCAATGTTGACGGTTGATGAGGTCTCTACTTTGACATCTGAATCCCAGTTCCACTTTCAGTTGGTCGTTGCTACTAATTGTAATTCTGTGGTGGTGTTTCAACTTCTGCCGCAGTGTCAAAAACTTTTCAATGGAGTTGAATCTCCCGTTTGCCTTTGTAAAAGGTCTTAACTTTGGATGAAGATAAGGTTTCAGCCCAGCACAGATCATATTGTAAAGCATGATCTTATGCTGCATTTCATCCCACCAGGCTTCCGTCCAGTATCGTTGAAGTTGATTTTTGTACTTGTGTATATTCTTATCTGATTTGTGGTACCCTTGAATCATTTCTTAGTATGCTAGAGTGAATGAGTTCTGCTTCCGATCTTGGTTTCCATACTGGGTCTGGATTTTGGTCACGAAATGGTCATAGGTGTGTTGGTGTGTGTAGTTTCTGGGGAGTCAGTCATGGCCCAAGATTACGGTGTCGATCATAATTGTCTTTCTTTGGCTATTCTCCAAGTAATTAACCCAGCTTCTGACATCACCGAGCGTGTACTGAACTTTGTCAGTATCCCCTGCTGGGAACAGGTTGTTATTAGTTCAGAAGTTGGAATGAAGGGTGCCGAGAAATGTTTCAACTTCCCATCAGCCTCCAATGTAGCATTTTCGATATGTAATCTCGAACTTGTCATTTGATTTTGTGCTCCATGAGGGTGGCTTCATTTCCGCATTCCGGAAGAGTATTGGGATGAATTTCAACACCTGCTCCAGCAAGTCTCGCATATTGCCCATTGTAACCTCAGATTCAATGATATTGCTGCCATCATCATCTTTGTCACCATGACTAGTGGGTCCATGCTGTTCATCATTGTGATCGGACCGGTAATCTTCACACTTGCCTCCGTTGATCTAGTCCTCTAGTAGATCTGGTGGACTGACGTGTCTGATAGGGGTGGTAATTGGACTGGCTTGCCATCGAGTGCGGCAATGAATGAATACCCGAATTGTCTCAGGGGTCCCGCTGTTGTTAGCAGTACGCAACAGGAGTCTATTCATTCTGTTAGGAGGCATTGGAGGAATGGTGGTGTATTGTGACATGTGGTGTCGAAATAGGGGTTGATTCTGAAATTCACTGGGTGAATTGTGTCAAACTACTGAAAAAGTGAGAATAGTGTAAGGGCCCATATGCCAGCATCCGGCGATATAAGGTTATGGTTACGCAGGTGAATTAGAGTGATTTCCAAAGTAGGTTCAATGGTATGATAATCAATCATGATCTAGGTTCTGTGGGGAGGTATAAAAAAGGTTGCGCTGACCGGGCCTAGCACCTGTCCCACTGCAACCCTAACAGCTAGTACCAGACCTCTGCCGTTACATGTATCATATTTCCCAAATCCCCTTGCATTATCCATATTTGTGTTATATTTATCCTGTACATCAGTTTCTTATCAACAATCTAAGCATTATTACAAAATTGCGAGTTAGATCAATTATTTTAATATCTCCATACCATAACCATGTACTAAATCCAAGTATAACATACACCAAATGTAACAAAATGTAAATTGGTCCGAAAGCTTCATTCAAACCTCCCATAAACTCCGGTCAATCTTACATATGCTACTTGTTTCTTCCAGATACTTTCTGTCTATCCTGGAGCAAAGCACAGTGATTTCCGACAGTGTCAGAGTATTCTCAGATGTACCTAAAGTCACACAGAGTTAGCAAGGTCCATTCAGAGTTGTACAATATTTGAGCAGTAGGATTTTGAAATTCTGGAGAAGAGGACAGCACTGTTCAGGTCCACGGGAAATCTCAAGAGCTGCTGATACCACTTCACAGTTCAGCAGCAGACTTCACGCCATATTCCCACAGCAGTGCTTCTTGGGGTCACAAAACCACAAGGTATGGTGTTAATCATATTCATCTGTGTTCACATTATACGCTACATGATACATCAACATATACTGAAGGTGGTTTCCAAAAATGGACAGCACCCACTGATCCTTCTCCACATTCTCCACACCATGTCTGAGCGACTTTGTTGTATTCTTCCACAATTCATCGGACTGTTCTGTTACGGGGGTGCTTGAACTTAAGTAAGTATACACCTAAGTCTCCTTAAACCTAGTCCAGTACTAGGAACACTGCCATAGTTCTTATCATAATTCTTATGTCTATTTCCAGACAAATTGTATAGACAGCCTATAGAGATCGTATACACACAGAGGACAAATATGCACTGTCGTTTCGAATGCTATCAAGTAAACTGCAATGAGATTGTAGCATGGTGTTATGCAAAACTGACAGTACATATATGTTTTATCAATAACCTAAGACGTATATGTATAATTAATCTCGGTGATTGATTACTATTGGTGCGGAAATATTTTACCCCTTGATAGTGCAATTGACAATGTCACATATCTTCACAAATTCTCTTCTTCCAATTTCCTTGATAAATCTGGCATTCAAATACTATCAGCAATATTACATCTCATGCGTAATCTCCCTCAATATTCCAAGGCCCTTGCCTTAAGAAGGTCCTGGCTATCACTTCATTGTTCTTTTCTTTGATTCCCGAATTGTTTCTTTAATTCAGAATTAGAACAATTGACTTTCTTATTCTTGACAAGTTTTCCCGGACAATTTATATTCAATACTGGATGATTTCCGGCTTGCTGATCAGGAACAGATCAACTTAGTTCTGAATTTCATTGTTGATTGCTATTACCAATATGGAGTATCGGTATCTCGGATTCTGGTACTAGTATCTCTTGCTTCGGTAACATGGTCACTATCAAATTCTAGGAGTAATCTGAAGGGGATACTTTATAATGTCGATAGTAAATTAAAATCACCGTAAACTGGATTTTACTTCCTAGCTGCCAAATATAGTGTACTGCAAACAATCGATCTTCTTTTTCAAATCGATCCAGCAATGCATATAAGGTGAATAATATCACGTTGTATTCCTTGTTGAATTTGTACTGAGTCATGGGGCGTGGGAACCGCGTACAATCCTAATAGATGATACTACTATACTTGTAGACAATCATAATAATCAAATAGGAACTGAAAACGTAATCATACTTCAGCTTCTTTCTCACAGGTAGGTATTGTTCGTTCTTATCCGGCTATCTCTTTCAATGCCTGAACATCGCTGCCTCTTTATAGCTTTCTGCTTAATTGACTGATTGGTGTTAAATAATTACTCCCCTATGAGTGGCCATGATCATCAATCAGAAATGCTATGATCTCATCTGTCGTATCATAGAGTACTCCGAAATGAGCTTTAATCTCTTTTGAGATGACCACACTTCCCAAAGGTTCTTGTGTTCTTGCATCATTGGTTCTGAATCACTATGTTCCCTCTCAGGCCATCATCTGCAATATGATGTAATCAAACACTAACTTCAACCTTGATATCTTGCAATTCGTACTTTAGGATAGTTTAGAACCTCTCCTCGCCTGACGTGGTGATTTGCACAGTCTTAACGCAGATTGCTTAATAACTCTATATAAAGACAAAATGTCACCATTGAGGCGATTTGGTTTATCTGCGTCACAGGTTTATGTGGCGGCTCACTGCTACTCTGTCAACATTTGATTTGACGATTACCCTCTCATATGTTCACAAAGTCGTATTGACTCTGCTCAACGTCACAATCAATCAGACACGTCATGTTAAGGTCTACACAGTTCTCACCAACCGGGGAGTGCCCAAGGTGATCCATTTCCCACTGTGGAAACGGCTTGAGATCCCACCTAATTGCATATTGTCTATTGTCTGCATGACAGGTCTGTTGCAAAAGCTGCAGTCAACATGTCTGTCCCACGTAGCTTTGTTTGGTACATGTGGTAAGAATTAACTGTCATCGCTAGCCCTGCGGCTTATGACAGGCCAAGGTCATTGCATTATCAAATCTGTTCTACCATTACGGTATTCGTGAACTCTCAATGAATCCGGTACCAATGAGGCTTGCTATCGAATCGACACGAGGCTCATCTGATATCCCGCTAACCACCTTAAGACTGGTTACTTGTATTGTCTAGGCTTAGAGTGATATATGTTATACCGAATGACATTAAACCTTTCGACACATTCATCCAGTACCATTTCCTCTGCTAGGAGAACACCCCTACCATGTTCAATTATTTGTTTGCATTGTCGCAACATCCCAAAACTATTTCTAGTCATATAAGTCAATTTCCTGCACATATTGTGTATTTGTCCTCTCGATTGTGATGGTTTGCACAGTTTTTTGAACTGTTTTATTGATTTCAAGAATATTCTTAACTATTGAATCCCTTAAGACATCGATTATACAGAAGCTTGTACAACTCTCATAACAAAATTCAAACACCCAGAGCAAACACTCATCAAACTTCAATGTATTGTTGCAATGATTTCTTCATGCATTGCATTGAATAATCGCCACAGAAGACAAACTGATACCATCCCAGTCAATCGTATTGGGCAGGAACCACTGTGTGCTAAGTGCCCATGATATCTGGGTAAAATGGTACACAGCCCCATGGATCACTCATAAAAGTGGGATATCAGTCATTCCAACTGCGGAATATGGCTAATGACAGTCATATCCTTCATCCAAAGGTTACATTGAATGTTGATGTCTCCCCACAACACTTTCTTCTCCGGCAGTCTGACAGATTGGCCCTTTTGCAAATGTCTGAACAATGGCAAGAATCTAGTTGAAGTTTGATTTAGCATACTCGACAATGAAAAGACACTGCTTAAATGTGGGAATGCGTGCAGTAGTTGCCTGAAAGTTGCTATTCAGACTTGTCCCCATCGAGAGAAGTATGTGATCATTTCTTGGCTGCTTATGCCATGTCTGCATTGTGGACCCAGTACAACAAACTATCAGAACTGCCTACTCTGTGCATTGAAAAGACGTCACCCGACTTATGACTGCTTTCTGACAGAAGTATGTTGCATTATTGGGATGACGGAAATACTGATTGTAATCGACGTAGTCTGTGAAGTCAGCAAATCACTTGAAACCCCAGTCAATGTGATTCTATACCTCCACTGTTGGAATTGGGCTCCGCTGAGGGAAGTCATCAAGGGTCTTGATTTCGGGTTACAGGTTTTTGTTCATTCCCTTCATAGGCTCTTCGATTAGAGGCATTTCATTTTAGGAAATTGTTTTGGGGCGTTTGGGTACCGCTCGCATTGCTGAAACACATCCTTGTGGGCATGATTTCACAAAATCTCAACTGAGGCGTCATGACGATTCAACTGACTGTAAGAATGATTCAGATTGCTCATCACTCGTTCCAGGCAGTTAGAGCATGCTTTTCAGAGGTTGCCATGTTGGCAGATATGGTCAGAGAAGTGATTGAGGAGTTAGGTGTTCACAAGTTTGTAATCCAATTCATCAATATAATGTTGTACAATTTCTGGTTCAATCTATCTGTACTCCTCATCAACACAGTACAGCTTTCCAGGCGCCAAATGATGGTTCCAAGCGGGGTTACTCTCCCTTTCCTCCTGTTTGTCCTCAGTTAGCTACTGTGTCAAGACTTCTAAGACGTGTTTGTTGATTTGGTGGGGCTACATCGACCGAACATATCCTTCTGGGATGGAAACTTCTCCAGATACTTTACCATGTAGCCGATTGTGACATCACAATGGTACCAGTACTGTGCCATCCACTGAAAATAGACTCTGTTTTTGACATACAAGAGGGCTCCACTGAAGGGAATCCTGTGGCTCGCCACAAGGTTTGAATAAGTCCCCACAATGACTGGACCAATCAAACGCCCATGTTCTATGATTTCCATACACCTCCACCGCTTCACCTGGCTATTTGGCTTGTTGTAATGAGCAAAGCCAGAATATGGAGGTATCGTCACCCGGAGATGGTTGAATTTGTCAATGGAAGAATGTTAATGAATGAAGAACAATTCACATTTCATCAAATGATTAAGTGTACCGAGATAGACAGGACAAGGAATATCCAGTATCATATTTGTCATCAGGGAGAGGCATCTCATATTCCAGAAGACACCTTCAGTGGTTCCAACCATCGCATTATGGAGATGTTATTATGCTTTCTATCACTGCATCTCATGTCGCTGAGTCCCGAATCTCATCATTTGTGTGTCAAGCCAATTATCTGTCAATTATCACAACGATCAATTCCACATTGGAATCTAAATTTTTGGCACTTAGCGCAACAGACAATGAGGCTGCCCAATTGAGTGCAAGTGCATCGGTTGGCACTAGTCCGCTGTTCATGTACAGCTGACACAATATTATTGCCAATGCCCGCCCTGCTCACAAGTCATGAGTTTTACAGTGTCGAATGGCATGTCGAGAGGATGAAAAATATTGTTCGTGACATTCCTTAAACACTCCCAAGATTGAAATTGGTGTTACCTCAGGGTTGGTATTTCTCGATGTCCTTCGATGTGAGGTTGTGAAGAAACAGGAATACAGGCCACTAGGATGCTTGTATGGTTTGAAGGTGATCATCTTATCTTCGAGTAGATGTTTCCAACACTCAAATATACTGGGCATTCCTTCTTGTGACCCGATTAGTTTGGCTGATGTGTCTGGTCTGAACTGCCAAATAACAGCACCATGAGAGCTCGAGGCATGTGCTTCAGTGATTGACATGGTCAATATCATTGTAGCTGTGATGAAATTCCAGTATCCTACCTGTTCGTTCCAGCACCAGTCACTTGATTTGACCTCTGAGTCAATTCATTCCTCAGAGTTATTGAATTCCAGTGCTGGAGAATACAACATATGTTCCCGAAATGCAGGCTAGTGCATCACGAACTTAATCTATTCAGCAGGAGTGCTGTAGACGGATCATATGAAATCATTTTCGCCAAGGATGTTTCAATCAGCCTCATGGATGCAATATACTGTGCCACAGTTCCAAGTGTCGATGCCAATTGCACAGAACATCAGCAAAATGTATTTTATTTACTGTCAGCGTCCAGGAGTGTCCGAGAGGATGAGAAGTGTAAACTTAGATGCGTCAATTTCAGGACAGTATCAGAACCTACAAGGGCATTCCGCCTGGCCTTTGAAGCCACTGAGTTCTCTGATGACTGGTACAGGAGTGCCATGGGAGTAATTGTAAAAAGTTTGGGAACACCTCAGAGCACTGCAGAGAACTTTGGGTGCACCTGGGAGCAGCTGGGAGCGCCAGCGATAGGTCTGGCCGCACCAGCGACCAGTCTGGGTTTGCCGTCAACAAATCTGCCAGCTCCGGCGACAAATCTGGGTGCGATGGAGACCAGTCTGGGAGCACCTCAAATCACAGTAAAGCAGTCTGGGAAATACAACATCTTCTTTGGGAACGCTGCTGCTGTGCCTGGAAATTGTAGCTACTACTTATCATCCAATGATTGTTAAAACTCATGTATTCAGTTTGTATTCTCATCTATGTATCTATGTATCAATGTATCTGTGGATCTAAATAGCTACCCAGGGACACATGGTATATCTGGACTGGCTGCAGGCGGGGCTTGAGAGCAATTCGATGTGTGCCTAAAAATGACAATTAAGTGAACTCGGAGATACACTCAGAGGCCGTGATAGAGCAAGTTTAGAGATGCACTTGGAGTCTGTGCTTGGGGGAGACATCAGTTGCACTTACAGAGATAATTGAGCGAGTTTGGAGATGCACTTGGAGGCCTTGATCGTGCGAACCTGCAGGCCATAATTGGGCCTATTTGAAGATATATTTGGAGGCCATCATCGAGCGTATTTGGAGATAGACTTGGAGTCCGGGATTGTGCGAGTTGGGAGATGTACTTGGAGGCCTGTGATTGAGCGAGGTTGGACACATGCAGTTGACGGCCCCAATGATCCTACTTTGTAGCCTTAATGGCACGAGTTTAGAGATACCATAGATGACAGTAATTGAGCAAGTTGGGAGGTGCACTTGAAGGCCGTAATCGTGCGAGTTATGAGATGCCCTTGGGGGCCCAAATCAAGATACTCTAGAGATTCACTTCGAGAATGTTCGGAGTTCTCCCATCACAGATTTAATGGTACTTGGTAGTTGTCGCAAGGAATTATTTATTCAAGGAAGAAATACATAACCCTACACCTAGACAAAACAAGTGGCCATTCTAATGGTCCTTAGCAGGATTTCATACGAGCCTCGTGTCGATTTGATAGGAAGCCTCATTGCTATTGTATTTATTGAGTGTACACGATGCTCTAATGGTAGTAGTGATTACATGATGCAATAATCTAGGCCAGTCGTAAGCGTTCAAGGCTTAAAAGAGATGTCAGTTATTTTTTACCATATTTACCAAACTAGTCAAGTGGAGGTAGACACATCGACACCAGCTTTTGCCCCAGACGTGGCAGGCAGACGATGACCAATATGCAAGTATGTGGGATCACGAGCCATTTCCCAGGTTGGAAGCGGAATGCCTTGGGCACCACCCGGTTAGTGTGCATGGTCTCAACCTTAGCATGGATTGTCTGATTGATTGTGACATTGGGCAGAGTCGATAGGACCCTGTAAACCTATGAGAGGTTAATCGTCAAATCAAATGTTGACTGAGCTGTTGTGATTCTCCATGCAAGCCTTCAAGACAAATAAACCAAATAGTCTGAATGGTGAGGTTTTGTCTTAATCTATGAAGCAATCAGTATAAAGCCCTCGAAATACCCACGTAAGGTGACGAGAGGTTTCGAGTATCTGAAAATACGAGTTGTAATATATCTAAGTTGAAGTAATTCGGTGATCGCATCTTATTGCGGATAATGGCCCGTAAGGGAGTATAGTGCGTCAAACCAAGTCACGCAAGAACATGATAATTTTTGGGAACCGTGGTCATATCAAGAGAGATTAAATCTCATTTGGAGTACTGTACGATAAGCCAGATGAGATTATAGCACTTCTGGTTGAAGATGACGGCCCCACAGGGAGAGTAACTGTTCAGAACCCATCATGCAATAAAGGAAGGCTATTGAGAGACAACAATGCTCAGGCATTGGAGAAGGGAGCTGGAGAAGGACAAAAGATACCTACCTGCAAGAAAGAAGCTGAAATATTATTCAGTTTGAAGTTCTTATGTATAATTATTTTTATCTACGACTATATTGGTATTATCTATTAGGATTGTACGTGGTTCTCCCACCCCATGGTCAACTAGAACCTCAATAATGAGTATGACATGATATTGTATACTTTATCTGCACTACTGGATCAATTCGAGAAAGATGTTCGATTGTGTGTTACACAGTGTGTTTGGTGGCTACGGAGCATATTCCAGTTCAAAGAGATATTGTCCTATTTCCAACACTATAAAGTGTTCTCTTCAGATTGTGTTAAGAATCCTATAGTACCACCATTACCGGAGAAAAGAGCATCATCAGCAGCATCAGACATCTCTGAGTTCGATATTCAAAAAGGTTATTGTTAATCTGATCACGTTCACAGACAGGTTTCATCTAAACAACATGCCGATAGCTGTCGTCAATTATATACAACCCGTTCTGGAAAGGGTTCTAACAATAAAAGGATTAATTATTCAACTTGCGAATTACGAAGAAGATTCGGAAAACAATCCAAGAAAGGACTAAGCCACCTCCGAAGTTTTCCCAAGCCTGGAGCATTGGAATATAGAGGGAGATCACGCTGAATACGTAATACAGCCGATGGTATCTGAATGCCAGATTTATGAGAGAAATCAGGAAACAGAATTTCTGAAGATACTTGTCAATTTGGATTGCACTATCTATGGGCGAAACATCATCGGCATGATATGAATCCTCGAGATTGATTACTCTAGAAATTAATTGTTAACAAATTATTAACTGACCTACTGAGGGAAATTATATGTACTCTCAATATCGTATCATACAATGATACAATTTAGTGGCTATCTACCTGATAACGTTCAATAGGATAATTCATATTTGTCCCTGTTGTGTATATGACCTCTACAGACTTCCAATTCACTTCGACTAGAGATACACATAAAAGTTCTAATAAGAATTGAGGTCATGTACCTACTACTTAGCTAGTCTGAAAACAGGCCACGGCGTATAGTTTCTTATATGGCATCACCCCTGTAACAGCGGACATAATTGAGCGGGTTGAGAAATGCTCTTCGAGACCATGATCAAGCAACATAGTACAAGCATTTGGAGGCGATCAATGGACAGAGCGCTGGGTGCTGAGACTCTATTCAAAAGTTAGTTAATTTGCAACCATGCAAATGTGACAATTGGACTTTACCGTTGACCTCTCATGGAGAGCTGGCTGATGGTGGTCAATTGTGCAGGGAGATAGACCGGAAGCTGAAGCTACATTCAGGTGTCAACTCCTAATCATGCGACTGAAAGGAAGGCAAACATTCTTAGGTGGACGCTCTACTCGGTGTCAACTTATGATCATGGCTTGGACCAATAGAGCGGGATGACTTAAGTTTGTATTCTGCGATGATAGTGGAGTGGTGTACAAGAAAGAGAGTGATGGGGGACGGAGATGAGGATCATGTGGAGAATACAAGAATATATGAAAAATCAGGGTTACAACTGGCTAGATTGGGTTGGGAAGACCTCATAATGCGGTATTTACACAGTGGATCAGGACTCGTACCAGCAGTATCGGGGAGGGCCAATTGATGAACCCACAGAATTGTCTTAAATCCCAGTTTCGCATGATGATTTCCCCCATCTCATTCTATTGGTCTCTTTCTCATCCTCAACTCTACCATCCCCTGCGAACATGAAGTTAGGTCATCCCTCTCTATCTCTCGATGCAATAATCAAGAGGTAAAACTGAGTACAGCATACGCTGAGTATAATTATTCACAAAGGTACAGCCTTCAGTGAGTACAGCATACACTGAGTATAGTATACACAGAGTACAGCATACACAAACTACAGCATACACTGAGTACCGCATACACTGAGTACTGCATACACCCCATACTGCATATCCCAAGTTCGACTGTCTGCCACTCCCAGGGAGTCTGTCATCTCTCAGCAGACCATGTTGCACACAATTCTCTACATTCCCACAATTACAAGTTAACCAATAAATGGAGTCTCACCTCCTGTTGCGCCTCCCTCCTGAACTACTGCCTGCAGTTTGACAGCCTACATATACTCCTCCACTCTCGCTCGATCATGGCATCCAAGTTTATCTGCGTATTGGCTCAATCAGGGCATCCAAGTTCATCTCGAAACTCGCACGATGATGCCCCTCAAGTGCTCCTTCAACCTCACCTTATCAATGCCTCTCACTTCACACTCTCATGGCTGCCAAGTGCGGATTTGCAAACTAGCACCATGAGGGCCTCCAACTTCGGCCTATCACGGCCTCCCAGTGCATCTCCAGACTCGCACAATTATTGCCTCCAAATTTGCATTTTCAGGGCCTTCAAGTGCATCTCCAAACTTGCTCAAACACAGCCTCCAAGGGCTTCTCTAAATTCGCACAATTACAGAGTCCTAGTTCGCAGGATCACAGCCTCGGAGTACATCTCTAAGTCCACTTGATCACTGTGTGGTGAGACGGGGGAGTGAGCCCATCATCAACTGTCCGCCAGACCTCCCATAGCCTCAGAAGAGAATCCTTCTGAAAGAGCTGATCTGCCTCAAGGAGCGTAGGAAGAGGGTGAGCGGATATAACTGGATACATGGCCATGATGCACCACACCAATTGTGTGGGTCTATGAATATTTGGTAAGAGTGCATGAGGAACAAGACAAATTGCATGGATCTATGAAACCTCGGCAAGGGTGCGTACAAACAAGAGATGGGAAAGAAAAAGTGTATTTCGTATAATGCAATGATGTCTATTTACTCCAGCACCTCCGAAATATATACTCTCTGTTGCTGAGTTTATCTCTGTTATTTCTGTATCTCTGTATGTCAATATATGGAGAGACTTTGATAATAGATGCCATATTATAATGTTGTGAATCTTGTGACTGTAACAAAGACAAATATGATAAACGAAATGCCTTGTTGTTGTGAAACCCTATGAACCCCTGCCGTTGATTATTCATACGGTGTTTACTGTCACTAGTGTATGACAGGACCTAAATACCCCCTCTGCTGTTAGGGGGATACTTAGGTACTAAGTATAAGTACTGGTACTGCCCTAGATCCTATTCCTGCCTAAGATTGTGTTACGGGGGTAATTAATCCCAACAATCAATACAACATTTAATGACTCAAGTACAACTGCCTATCTATTTACTCTTTTCCTCGTCTTGCCCCAAGACTCAACCTGTTGAATCACCTGTCCAAAAGCGACCTAGATTAAATCGCCTCCAATTGCCGTCGCAGATATATAGAAAAATTAAACTTCCCCATCATGCAACCACTCTTTGGCCCACTACTCGAATGGTAATGCTCCGGTATTCAAATACCTCAACACCAGGTAGTCGATATTCTCGAGTTGACAGAAACGGAACAGCACTTGGTAAGTTTGGTTTAACGTGCTTCTTCCAACTGATAAAGTAAATCGCCGAATAACGCAACAACCTGTTGGAGAGCGTATTTGGATTGTGTCAAGTGTCTCCCAGACATATGTTGCCTGATCACCCAGGTGAATGAGGGAAGTAATGGTTTTGGTTTATAATAGATACAATTCTTAGTAATATTTTAAGATCGTCTTTGGTGTTCTGATTGTGGACTGTGGATTGCTGCTTGAGCTAGACTTCTCATTGCCATAGCAATGCCATCTCTTTATAGTCATCTTCGAGGGATTGTATGCGCATACTTTGACGCTATGTCTCCACTGATAACAGTTACGTATTACGTAAATAAGGTATTAAAGCTTTTGCGCTCCTGATAGGAATCAGGCCATCCATTTCGTAAACTACTCGTCATGCAGTGTGTCAGATGAAACTTAAACTTAGACATCTCACAATCCGTCTGCATCAATAGTTGGAACATCTCCAGAACTTGGTCGGCAGTGCTTTATCGCAAATTAATGCCTCACCTTAAAGGCTATTTGGCTTGCGTCATAGATTAAGTCGGTGACCAACCGATACTATGCCAACGTAGAACCTGACCCATCATCTCGTATTGAATACGAAGCTGACGTTGCAATACATGCTAACTCACGCCAATGCGCAGGGTTGCTTCCAGCCTCATATCTTTCGCCGACGTCATTATTCGCTCTGTCACGTCATGCTCAGGCTGCGACTGTTCTCTTTGGCCAGGGAGTGCCCCAATGACTCCTATTGCCTGAGGCAATAAGTCGGATATCCCGCGTACTCGCATATTGACTATCGACTGTTGTGTCTCACAAGACATATCCCGTGAGTAACAGGAATAGTGAATGTGGTTGAAAACTATGCGCACGGCTAAAGCAAGCTTTCCTGCGATGGCGACATAGTTGCATCATCTTAAGTGAATCCGCTAAGTGTTCATGGTCACTTATTCAATCTACACGCGACTCCAATATAACCCCGCTAAAGGTCCTAGGACTGGCTTCCTTTGCCCATCATGAGAAGGTGTTATGCATGTCACATGACTATACCGAGAGTAACTCCATGACATGTATTCATAAGACCAATGAAAAGTACCATTATCGCTGTTTGGGGAGAACCCCTAACAGATTGATGATAATCCTTTCTCGAAGATTGGCAGGTTGCCTATTGGTTTTTTTTTCACTCCGCTTAAGATGTATTCGATCGCGCTTGCCTCTTGCTAGCATGCTTTAATTGTTCCCTCCCTTGAAGTACCCCAGTTTGTCAATTATTGGTCAGATCCTTCCGTGTTTGCTTTCCTGATCTCTTGGAATGGTTTCTTTGTTCAACCTCAGAAGCTAACAAGAATTCTTCGCAGTCCCTAAGGATACAGTCCTGCCGGTTCAACCCGGGATCATTTGAACTCATCTCTTCATTTTGCGATAGCTTATCAGAATGAATGTTTCCCAAATTAGAATTGACAATATTAGGTATGTGATTTGGTTCGGATCATATTCGTAGATTATAGATATCTGTTGCTAGTCCATGCTGAAGACTTATCACAGCAGCTAGCCACCAAATGCACTGTACCACAAAGAAATACTGATTGTCCCTGGCGAAGGCTGTAATTTGTTACAGAGTGTATACAATGATGTCGTTGTCATTCTCGAAGGTTACGGTGATTCAGGGAATACTTATCAACGTTGCGGGGCAGCCGCTACCGAAAGCTAAAAGATTTTAAAGTATATATATCGGTATCATAAAGGCTCAACGATAAATACAGGTCTTCTTTTGGTGGTAGGTGTCTGACAGTTCGGTGCCAGAGCTTATTCTTGTCATCGTCGGGAACAATGTGACATTTTTTAAAGTTGTGTTCAAGGGCCTCTGCATTAGCTTGCCCATTCTTCCATGCCATGATTCTGTTGCTTGTAACTGCACTATTGCAATTGCGTCTTACATTCTTCCGAATGCACCTGGTAATATATTGCCACTCTTTCTGAACGTTATACAGTTCATATAATGTGGTTTTGAAGCGTTACACTTCTGATTGAAATCAGGCCATTCTTTATATTAAATTACGTCAGACATGTATCAGATCATAACTTCAACTTTCACATCGTGCATTCCATTTGTTCAGTAGTTGCAACATGAACGACTATTATGTAATTCTGCGTAATCGCAATTTCACTAAGTATCATGTTCTTCATGCTTTATTGCAATATGTTTTGATAACTTGTCACTCTTAAACGCCTCACCATTACTTTAGCTATTTGGCATTGCCTCAGAGATTTACTTAGCGACCAACTGATACTTTGCCAACATTGATATTGACACATCACTTCAACGTTGTATTGCATACAGTTTTAACCCAATAAGCCGGTTTGCTTCTGGGCTGATATTTTCAGCGCATGTCATTGATCCCTCACACAGTGAATGCTTAGGTATCGACCGTCTGTAGACCGGGGAGTGCCGCAGTGATTTCCACCGCTCAGTGTGTAGGCCTGAAGATCCCTTGTACTATGATATTGCATATCATCTGCTGCATACGTAATTCTGCATAATCTCAACAAAACTATGTGTTGTCCCGCTAGTTTGGAATAGTAATCGTGGCCAATAGTTGTGCCCACCACTGAAGGTTTCTCACTTCCCAGTAATCGCAACATATTTGCATCATCATAGTTCAATCTACTACCACAAACTTATTGGCGCTAATTGATTGATAAGCAGCTCAGATATAATCCCACGCAGGACTATCTGACTGACAAACAAGATATCCTATTCCCAGGTAGGTGCTTTGCATGCCATGTGATTTGACTTATGTATCATTTTGTGACATGTACCTGCTCCAATCTGTCTTGTATCATTACTGCTATCAGGGGAAAACCCCTGACATTACCTCCCTCTCTTGAACCGGTGACCCAATGGTAGCTCCGTCTTAAAAAGTGAATCGTAACTCAATTTTTGTACTCAGAACCAGCATCCTGTATAATATGAGTATGCCTCTTTTTGTCATTGTTTAATGTTTGTCAACTCTTTCCATTTATTGTTTGTTAACTCTTTCCATTTATTGTTTGTCAACTCTTTCTGTGTATTGTTGGTGAACTCTTTCCTTTTATCATTGGTCAACTCTGTCCATTTATCGTTGATCAAGTCTTCCTGTTCATCGTTGGTTAACTATTTCCGTCTGTTTTGTCCATCTTTTAGACTTTGAAACCCGTATTATCACCGTTCTTTAAAGAAATAATGACGCAACGTTTTCTGCTGTTTTTGTGATAGGCTAATCAATATTTTCCTATTGCAATGATACATACCGAATTACTCCATTCACTTCATTGCTTAATGCATATTGAATTCTCATCTACTCCATTGATACATACAGAATTACTCTGTTTACTTCATTGGTACATATATGTCCACAGCATGTATTAATCTGTTGGCACATATAAGTCCCTCGCAGAGGACTCATTTACTCCATTGGATTACTTGTATCGAAAAACACATTTACTGCAATGATACATATAAGCTCAGAATTACTCTGATAACCCATCCACTTAATTGGTACATATAAGCTCTCAGCACGTGAAAAACTTGTATCGCAATTAAGAATAGTAATGATGTTACTCAATATTTATTCCGTAACCATGCTCCTGCTTGAATGTCTAGACATTAACATAATGAATTGGGACACTAAATGTTCCGTAATTCCTTTCCTCTCGGAGGTATCTCTAAATGTTTACGAAACATTCCGCAGATCAACTGTCTTCGTCTTGATGGTATTAGCCAGAAGAGGGTCAGACATGAACTTCCAGAATACGTCCGAAATCATTCAGCTATGACTCCTAAAGTTTTCAACTCACAATATCTTTTATAATACTTAACAATTCAAAGCAAGCCCTAATGGAGCCTCTCAAATATAATCCGAAGGTTTCAATCATAAGCCTTCATCTCCTCGTTGCTTATTACTTGTTCAATTATATTATATAACATACTGGTATCTGCAGTCCTCTTATGAGTCAGTATCTAAAGATTGCATAGCATATCCTCTTCTGTTTTTTATTTGAACGTGATCGATATGTAATCGAAAGTACTCGAAGATATCTTAACATATTCTCGTCTCTGTAATAAGAATTATTACAGGTATTACAACTTTGTTTCTCCTCTCATAACGTGATTCAAATGACTATAAGTATCCCTGAAGACATTGTTCACAACTTCTGTTCTCTTATGGTAAGGAGATCTGAATAAGACATCATATCCTTCAAATTGTATAACATTGCAGTCTTATTGCTCATTTACTCCTTCAAATATACACAAGTGTTTTTCACCTGTAGGTTAAAGTTCCCACTCATATATACTTGAAAGTACATATAAGCCATTTCTATCAAGATTAACAAGTTGATCTATAAATCACAGTGTCTTTCACGAGAATGTTACTAACACTAGTTTCATGCGACTGTGCACTGTACCCATGCAAATCTGGTTAATCTGAATCCTGACCTTCCATTCAGAATGTCCTTCATGCTTAATAACATTACATTCTGAATCTGAATGATTCTAATTTTTATGATTATCTTCGTTCATAGAGGATAACTTCCTTTCATTGCATCAGCTGTAAAGTCCGCGCGTACTGGAGATAACACAGCATATCCTCGTTTGTCTTTTATACAAGGTAATTCGAAACGTAAGTGAGAATACCTGAAGATATCATATCGTATGCTTGTTTCTCTGAACAAAGGTAATACGAATCATGAGTGAGAATACCTGAAGATTCCATAGCATATGCATGTTTCACTTTTTCAAAGCTAATTTGAATCGTAAGTAAGAATACCTGAAGATACCCTAGTGTAACATTGTTTCTCTCTTTGTAAGGTAATTTGAATTATAAGTGAGAATCCCTGATAATACCATAGCGTATGCTCGTTTCTCTGTTTCCAAAGTAATTCACATCGTGAGTGAGAATACCTGAAGATATCACAGTGTATCCCCATTGCTTTTGATGGAAGATGATTTATTGAAAGGTAATTCGAATCGGAAGTGAGAATACCTAATGATATCATATTTTATCCTCCTTTCTCTGTATCCAAGATCATTAATAAGGTAATTCGAATTGTAAGTGCATTAAAATATTGTTTTTCAAATTCACTACTTCCTACTGTAAAGGTGTATCTCCGGATGTTGGAGGTTCTCCTTTAGCAGTGGTAATAATACATGTTTGAATCAAGCGGGTACATGTGACCAATCAATGGAGATGTTCATATGCAAAATGCCTACCAGCGACTACATGAAAATGTTTGTCAGTCCAGTGAGCATTAGCGGGTTTCCACTTGAGCCGCGGGTCAATCAATTAGTGACACTTATGGGCGCACTAGCCGGTTCAACGATGATAATGCAATTATGGTGCCAAAACCAGGAACTGAAAAACGTTCAGTGGTGCGCATAATCATTGGCCACAACTACTATATCTTATTGTTAGGGGTTGTCCTTAACAGCGGTGATGATACTTGATTGATTAATACTGGATGCATACATATCTACGATATGAAGAACACTAATTTATGTATTACTTGCGTGATTAGTCATATACTCTGTAGCGGGAGTTCATACTAGTTACGCGAAGTGTATGAACAGTGGACCTGCTGGAATCACTTGGTGATTACCAGTGTCGGCCATTCTGCCTTCGTTCACGCCTGCAAACTATGCGGGATATGCATGGTTGTCATGCACAGCAGTTGATAAGTCCATATGAGATTATGAGAACTCTCCACCCTCCCTGTAACAAGATGGAATATGGTGGAGCACGTTCTGGTCAGCAGAAGTGTCTGGACCATAGCATGACCGAACTCAGGGAATGTTGACGTTGGATTGGATCTGGAGCAGGCACTACTCATTGGCCTGAGTAGCCAGGATCGCAATGTAAACTCACATCAGATACGAGCTTACACGTCAGTATTCTACCTTGGAATAGTATCGATAGGTTGCTGATTCCATCCATGATGCAATTAAATTACTCATCTACATGAGGTGTTTACGAGGTGATAAGCATTACCAACTTGGTTGGTAGATGTTCCAAATACTGATTTGTACAATTGTGAGATGTCGAAGTTCAAGTCTACATGACGCGATGAATCGCTTTATTTTATCAGGAGCGTAATGCTTTCAAACCACATTGCGTATTGACAATATCCTAATAGGAGCTTGGCAAGTTATCAACATGTGCTAAGAGAGCGGGGTCGTGATAACGATCTTGTAGGAAGCATAATTATAGTGTCTGAGTGTGGGTGCACAACACCTGGAAGGTTGTTATGAAAAGAGGTAGTTGTCGTGGGAGAAAAGAAACGACCAACAACTACAATCCACAGTCAACACAGTGAGACCGAAGACATTCTGAAAATATTATTAAGAATTCTATCTATTACCAAGCGTACAATTACTTCCGTCATTGACCATTGTGACTGGGTAACCTATGCCTGGATAACAACTGACACAATCCGAGTACGCACTGCAACGGACTGTTAAGCCTTTCGGAAATCTGCTATTCCAGTTAACAGTGCACAATTTCAGCCCACTTATTGTGGGGTGTTTGGTTTCTGCTAACTTGAGAATATCGGGTATCTGGTGTTGAGATATCTCAATACAGAAGCATTACCATTTGAGGAGTTTTCCGAGGAATGGTTATTCAACAGCGAAGTTTGATCTTCGTGTATACTGTAGACGGACTTTGAAAGAAGATACGATACGGTGGCTCTTGAGGAAAGGTCAAGAGGCTGAGTCTTAGGATAAAACGAGGAGAGAAACAGTTTTAGATAGACAGTTGTACTTAACTTAATAAATATAGTATTGATTATTGGAATCAAGAACCCCCATAACACTTTTGTAGCGGGGCAACACATAGTTAAGTTGCAATAATGCATAATTACATGTGCATCAGACGTGATTGCAATATGCGGGTGTTGTTAGGGGGATTCCAATGACCTATGTACAGGTACTTTGAACGGCCCTAGATTCCTGATCCTAAAATTGCCGGTCTCGTTTTTGATTTAGGGAAAGGAGCAGTTCGTTTTTCTTACCATAGCCACAGGAAACAATTAAGAGTCCTATGGCCTCCTTTCCGGTCTCCTGGCCAAGCACAACGATGACACTCTCCTGCTGCCTTTCTCTGGGGTAACTAGGACCTATCGATTCCCTTTACTTGGTCCTTGTATCTTTTCCGGGGTCTCTTCCGTTGAAGAAGTCAACCAGAAACTGCTTTACTAATTTGCACCTTACTTCTGGCAATCGTCTCTCATTTTCGCTTGGATTGTTGATGGACCACCTCGCAATTATCCAGTATCTGATCGTGTGAAGAATCCTCTGAAGTACTTAACTGTTCGGATTCAGATCTACTCGAGTCCCAGCTGCCACTGTAATTGGGACTATCCAGATCGGGTATTGGCTTCTTAATTCGAGATATATTGTCAGCATGTGTATTATCCTTATCGCACTGGTTGATATTAGGCACTTGATAGGCCTCTGATCGTTTCCGTAGGTTATCGATATAAATAACTAAGGCCTGTTGTAACCCAAAAATTGATGCTATCCACCAAACACTTTGTGCTAGAAAGATATACTGATTCTTTCTGGCATGAAAGATTATTCTTTCGAGAGCGTATACAATTGTGTCGTTATCGGTTTCGAAGGTGATAGGCATTCACACAAAAATACTTATCAATGGTGCAGGGCTGCTGCTACAGAAAGCTAATCGATTTTTATGTATATAAATAATAATAGGTATAGGTATCATAAAAACACAATACTAAATAAAGGTCTTCTTTTGCTGGTAGGTATCGCTGACTGTTTCACTGCTAGAGCTTGTCCTTCTCATTGCCGAAACAATGTGACCTCTTCATAGAAAATTCTTCGGGATGTTACGCATCCGCACCCATACTTCTTTTCTATGAAAACGATAGCAACGTGCTTTGCGTCTTACTTCCCTATTGGATGCGCCTGGTAGAGATTGCCACAAATCCTCATGGTTATCGTGTTCATGCAGTTGCGTTATTAAAGCATTACACACCTGATAAGAATCAGGCCACAACCGCAAGATATTATATATCAGATCATAAGTTCTACTTCGACATCTCACACTCGAATGTTTTGGTAACTGGAAACAATTACTGACATAGCGAACCACGTCTTTATGACAACTCATACTGTAGTGTGATTGTATTTATAGATTTACGTGGCGACCCAGCACTACTATACCAGCGTAGATTAAATGACTCGCAGTTGCCATTCTATACACGCCAATGAACGGGGATGCTTCAGGCCTCATATCAACAGCCAACGTCATGATCCCGCAATCACACCATGCTCAGGCCGGGATCATTCCCTTTGGCCAGGGAGTGCCCAGTAACGGTCCTTACATAAGAGGCTGGACTTAAGATCCCACATAATCACATATTGGCTGACGATTGCCGTGCCTGCGGATAGGAACTCCTTTGTTCTGCTCTGATCAGACATAATCACTCAAAAGTTGGAAAATGAATCTGGTTCAAAACAACACACTCGGTAGGGTTGTAACCCTTTCGATCTGTCAGTGTTGCTGTATCATCAAAAATGAATCCGCTAAGCTTAAACTTATTCAATCGAGATGTGTCCCACTTGTACCCCGCTAAAGGTACTCGGGACTGAAAGTTCTATAGACGCGCAGGGTAGGTATTTCAATGTATGCACGCATGCCAAGCAAGTCATATACCACTTTTGTTTCGCTAATCTGAGGTTACCATAGACACTGCTAGGGGAGAACCCCTAACAGGTGTGAGGGCTCTGCGGGCACATGCCTAAAGCGGTGAGAATTCCTGTGGCTAACCCCGGTCTACGGAAGGTTAAGACCTAAGCATGCTATGTCTGAGGGATTAGTGACATTCGATAAACATAAGAGACGAGAAGCAAACTGGGTGATTGCTTTCAGACTGTACGCATTGCAACGTCATACTGGATCTCAATATGAGGTTGAAGAGTCATTATTTTCGCTCCGGAGTATCGGTTGGTCACTGATTCAATCTCTGACGCAATGCCAAATAGCCATATTAAAGGAGAGGCAATTAATTGTGAAGAGATATCAAATTATGCTGTGATAAGGTCTGATAAGTCTAGGGTTGTCAGATGTTCTAAGTACTGAAGGAGTGGGAAGCAAGATGTCGAACATCAGAATATGAGCTGTCATTATTTTGCATTTGATATCCCAATCCTGAGGATGGTCCGACAGTGGAAGTAACATCTGAAAACCACTCATGCATCAATACGATAACCATGGGGGATGCCGTGGTATTATCAATGGAACACTTCTGTTGTATCTGGAGATAAGCTGTTAAGCAAGAATAGTGTCATGACGGATTCTCGAAGGCAAGCTTGACCCCTCAGACCGATTATAAACAGCTCACATTGTCTCCGAAAATGAGATGAACACAACTCAAGCAGCAATCCACAGTCAATTTTACCAGCGAAGAATTTCTTAAAATATTATTAAGAATTCTATCTACCTTTATATCAAAATTACTTCTATATTTCACTTACGCCAATACTATTTATATGTGGTCTTGGAAACCAACATACTCTTAGTACACACACCGGAGAGTCATCGCAAGGGTCGGTGATCACATCACATACTACAACAACCATGGTTCAACCCACATTGTCTGAGCAGTTTCATATTTGGCCATTATGGAAGGGGTAGGGTACGAGGCGCACTGGTGCATCACTACCGGACTGTTGCCTCACGAAGAGTGGTCCGAAGTGCGACCTTGGACAGACGAGGTAGAGTGGTAAGATGTTACTTTTAAAAGTAAGAGATTGACTCAGGGAAGACATGGAGAATTGGACAAGGAGATAGCTGGCTGTATTTAGTCTAATAAATGTTGTATTCATTATTGGGACTTAAAATACCCCCGTAACACTGGACACCCTATTTTATATCTTTTTACAGATATCATCTGGAATCTCTGGCATAAACTTGAAGTACCACTGTTGCTTCATATAATTTTGCCTTTTCTTTAACAGACTATATTTCAGATATTACATCTGAGCACCCTTCTACATAATATTTCCTCATCTGACCAGGCTATATCTCAGATACTACATCGGAGTACTCTTAAGCGTAATCCTCATTCTTACCGGATTCTTAAACTGTCATACGGATTTTAAACCTCTTATTAATTACGATCTGGAAATAATAATAAGTCAATATTATCGAGGGAATATGGAAAGTAATATTAATAACCACGTTGATGTTAAGTGATATTGATAAAGTATATCAATATATATTAGGAAGTAATGTATAGCGGTAATATCAACACAGTAACACAAAAGATGTAAATGACTGAAGTAATGTATAGAGTTAGTATCAATGAAGTAATATCGAAGATATTAATTATGGAAGTAATATGGTGGAGGTATTCATTCCGAACCAATATCAAAGATATTAACTACCATAGTGAGATAACTAATTCAAACGTGGAATAATGTCGATATATAATATCACACAATGGAATTGGTGGTGTCTGTATCAAACGGAATTTTCGCATGTTGAAATTGGTGGTGTTGTCATTAAAGTTGCTTCGCACAAGGATCTTTTACGTCAACTGATTTTTTTTTAAAACTGCATAGAAGAGACAGTCTAGATGTCTATTCATACCTCAGGAACTACTAGATTACAACAACATCCTTGATTCGACGGAATCGCTAAGCTCCTCGTAGGACTAATTTACAAACCATTTCCAAGACTCGTTATACCTGAAGTCTCTTTTCTCTCCATAAGAAGACCATTGGCCATTTCCTAGTATTCATCTTCGGCTTCAACATTTTCAGAATCCCCATTATTCGCACCTTCTTTCCGTTGAGTATTAGCTTGTCTAAGCTCTCGTTCGAATATATTCTGATAATATTCTTTCACTTCATCCAAGCCATTATCATGCCCTTCCAACAGCCCTTGGTTATAACCGTCAGTATAACTGCTATCCTTTGCTTCATTATACATCCTCCAATCACGAGGTGAATATTTCTCAATTTTTGAATTAGCCACCTGCATAGAGTCTTCGAATTGTTGAATCAATTCCGGCAGTGCTGACGATACATATTTTTGCCAAAGTGTATAGTATTGTATGAGCATTGATTGCTCAATATATAGTTGTAATTTAACCATTATCAATGACAAAGAAATAATAATCAATATATGGTAAATTCAATCCATTGGAGGACAGGTACGATCTACCACTGGCTGCATTTCGCCCTTCATTCATTGTCTTCGCAATCACACCATTCAGTCTTGTCTTCTGCCGTGCAGGCACAATTCTACTTGGCTGCCCAGGAATGATATTTTTTCCAATGGTCTTGAAACACTGTATCATCAATCGCCAATGATTCACCATCGATGGCTACTTGTCAATAATATTCAACCGAAGGTTTGGCTGTCTCAAGTTCTTCATGGAATATTGAATTATTTCAATTGTTTTCAGGTTATCAGATAGTTTAGTATCTATGCAGCCAGATATATTGAGGGGTTCGTATTCGAATACATTTGGCATATATCCTGCTGAATAGAAGATATTGATTCTCATTAATTATGTCTGAATATGATCACCTCGGGTAGCTTTTCCGAGATCATATCCTGCTGATAATATTCAGCTTGCCTTTTCCAGATATTAGGTCCCTTATACAATTCCGGAATATATTCTTTTCTATTCATATATTCCTTTGTTGTAACAGGTATCTTAAAATAATTCTTAACCACAAATTTAGGAGATTTGGTAGCTTCTACTACAAAATCGTATTTTGGTGATTTAAGCAAAAAAGCTCCTTGCTTCTTGAACCCTTAACTGGTATTAGCAATGGTTCCGACCAGTCACTTGAGGTCCGGGGCCGGGTCAAAACCGAACTTTTGCCCAAATGGCGGTCTGGGTCGTCAATAAACCTGAACTGCCCACTCGGGTACGGTTCCATGGTAAACTCCCAACACATCTGAATTGCGCAGGTTGTCTGAGGGTCGCGCAGCGGGTCCATCTATAGATCTATATTTGGCTCTTGTATTTGCAGTGTGTTAATAGTATCTTATCAGAATCGCATTTTCAGCAGCCAATAATGCGCTTTTGCTTATTGAGCAGTTTGCAATATCGATTAATTTGGTATCTGTGTTTCACCTTCAATATATGATATTTTTGCCAATCGAGGCGGTCAATAATACAGTTATGCATGCAAAGATGCATGCAATACCTTGATTACGAACTCTGCAAGACCCAAAACTGGTAACGCTCTATTGACGCTCATTTTCAGGATGCCGCAGGGAGCATGTCGCTGTTGTTTTTGCCTGTAAAGGCTGCCCATATCTCATAAATGGATGACTGCAGCCAATCGGAACATAACTTACCCAAGATGCAAAGGTAAAAATCGTTCACGTTCATGTTAAGAATTAGGCGGTCACCCTGATACTATATCTTTTGCCAATTACAGGTGCCAATACATCCGTGATGGACAACAATGACCAAGTCATTGGTGAATTTCCCGACTTACAAGATCACTAATCGTTGACGCTCTCTTGACGCCCAGTTTTATGTATTGTCCATTCAACATCTGCTACTGTCGATAATTGTTTTCATCCTGATATGAGTTTGTCGGTTGTCATTCTGCCTGATTCAGACTCGGCCATGTGGCAAAGCCAAGCAGCATGATAATGTCGCACAGTTCACTCTCACACGACTAAACATAATGTATCATGCCAAAGGATTCACTGTGCCTGCTAATCATCTATTTATGAACGGATATTCACAAGCTACTTCTTACCATTTGCCCATAATATATCTCTAACTGAAACTCTCGGTCAAGCTACACGAAGCTGGTGAACCATTGACGCGTTCTGTCCTACTTTTTCTTCCCTCCTGTATTTCTCCGCGTTTCTACTGCATTGACTGTCACCAACACCTCTTCAGCCTGTCTCTTTGATTTCCGTGTTGGCCGAACCAATCCGAGCACATTTGGTGGGGCGCTCAGATCCTGCGGCTCTGTGCATTCCGGATACTCGATGCCATTGTTGTGCTCTATATCTGAAACATCGTCTGCTGCGCAATCCTCTACGCTGTCATTTGGATTATCCAAGTCGCCATTCCCGTTTAGCCAATCATGATTATCCGAAATTCTTTCAGGTGGGGTATCCCTGATGCTTGCAAATGGATAAGGGTTCATTCTCCAGATTTGGCGGATATTTAAGATTTGGGTTTGTCCTCCAGGGAGGTCCTTCGCAGACAAAGCTGGTGGCAAAGATTATCTTTCTGACAATTTGAATGCAGCCACACCATCATGTTGAAAGAGTGTCCAGGAGGCTTTGACGATCTCTTTTGTGACCGAAATGTGACCAACAGTTGTCATTTGCTTGTTTCGAGCGCGAGACTCCTTCTGTGTAGCATGTTGATTCTGGCTGCCCTGCCACATCTCCAAAAAGTCGTGTACCTTGGCCAGTCATTGAAATTTTCTTTCGTCCACCTCTGCCTTCATTTCCGAGTCGTTTTCAGTGTTCATTGTATTAGTTACACGGTGATAACCAGCCAAAATCCCCTTATTGGCTCGAGTGAACAGCCTTACAAAGACTATTTCGCGAAGAGTCTCTCCTGTGGGTTTTGACTGCTTCGAACCAATAACATCTCGCCCAAGGGAAAAACTGGCCTCTACTCTGACACCATATGGTATGATAGATAATATGTCGTGTACCACATTGGAGAGATCGGCGTATTTTGAGTACGTTTCCTCCGGTTGACGTCACCGGTCGCTTATGTCCGGTATCCAAAATGTACTGCTAATCGCCATTGGGTCGGAGTGGTAATCATTGAGATTTGGATTCATTTGCCGCCAGTTTGTTGGTACCACAGGTGGTGAATTCGAATAGAGCCTGGCGGCGGTGAATAATCATACTGTGCGATCGCTTCGTCCGGGTGTCGTCTCGGCCACATTGTTAGGAGTTAAGTATTCCTCATCATTGCTGGGCAAAACATATGGATCAAAGGATGATTGACAGCATCCAGAAGCCGTTGGAGACAGGACAATATTGCTGCTCGGTAGAGTTTCGAGTTTATTAACCGGCACACGTCAATGTTTAGCACAGTATTCATTCTCCACGTACTTCAGAAAGGCCTCTTGGTACTGGGTAATATAGAATGGCTCGTGCTCAGGATTAATATCCATTCCCTTGTCCCACTTTCTAAACAATTGCAACTTCCGGAAACGATCAAGGATATGTGCAGAGATCAGAAGCATCCCTGTTGATGGAGTTACTTCAGTGTAGTGTTTGGACAGCTTCTGTCGAGTTAATTTCACAGCGAAAAACAAGTCTTCCTTCCATGGAATCTTCGTCTTGGCCAAATCTCGCATCACTCCATCCATGTGATTGAACATGTCATTGTACACAGTGATAACGTGATACAATGTGACAGTATGCATCTTCAACATCCACAGGGTCCAATATCGAAATGGCCTCAATACTTCCATGACATACTTCACAATTGTCCTTATATTTTAACTTGTGAAAATGGGCTGGTAATCAGAGGATTTTGGATTTTGGAGCCACTCGCATGTGAATTCTGGTAAACGGTAGATACACTTGAACAACTCCAGTGTTCAGTGGCAACATGTCCTCACATCCATAATCGGAAGTACCGTAATGCGTACTTTATTTTTTAACAATCAAAGAACTCGTTTCGGCAACCAGGTGTTAGCGTAATCAATACCCCACCCATTCTCTGCTATATAAAGGTGAGTTTCAGTACTTTCAAAATATCATGAAATACGTACATTCTCGAGTATCTTCGATAAACCTTGTCTCATGGCCGACCCCATATTGATTCTAGCATTGCCATCTTTTTGAAGTCTTTGACTCTTCCCAATGTCTATGCTTTCATTCTCTCCAAATTCCTGAAGGTGCTCATGGGCTTCCCAAGATATGCTACAGCCTTTTACACTGAGACTGCTCATGAATGCACCTAAAGACAGCTGTATGATGTGCGCCTTGCATGGTATATGGTTCCTCAATGCAGGCTACAAGAATCCAGAGGCCTGAAGTGATGATTACAGCTTGCGTGCCATTGAGTAATTCATGAAGCATTATCAGTCATAATACTCAGCTAACGACTGTTGGTAAGCTCAAAACGATCAAGCACATCTTTCAAATGTACGGCAAGCCTTTCTCCAGTATGTTGGCCTGTGACCTGTCATTCTGAATTAGCTTTTGAAAGCGGAAATGAATTGGTGATCAACCTCATCCAAAGCGAGTTGAACGTCATGTAGTGCCCAATTTCGATCCATATAGTAAGCAATGACCGATGTTATGGCTAGTTTGTTCGTTGATGTCAATCTGTCTAAAGCTACACTAACTTTCTTTCGTGATGGCAACTGCTTCTTAATTGCATCAATGGTCAGTTCATATTCCCTACGGCAAATGTTGCTAAGGGTCGTAGCAGATGGCAGCAAAAGGTGATAACATAATGCTTTCTATGACCGTCATAGCTCCAGATTCAATATCGCGTTCGATGGATTATGAGCTGAAACAAATGCTAACATGAGCTAGGAATTCCATGTGTCTTGGTGAAATTCGGAAGTTTCAACGTCCTTAGCTGCCAGTTTGGACTGTTTTGTCTATCATTTCAGTCAATATGGAATACACAGGACATCAAATATGATTTAACACTGCGAACATACTAATGTGATTCTTCGACATCCATGCCTCTTCAGGATGGCCAACACCCTTTCATCGACTGTCGAACTGGTCAATTTAGTAACCTCCAAATCCGTCAATTGGTTTAACTTTGCGATGTAAGCTTTTGCCACCAGGTGTTTCTCCATTGAGCTGATCCCATGTTCTGATAGATGGCAAAGAACTGGATGACAAACAATTCATATGATGCCAGGGCTGCCGGTCTCCTCAATTCCACAGGGCAAATATAATCGCCATGAAGGTACATTTCGAGAGTTATTCCAGGCAATAGGCCAGTTCGAGCCTACATTCATTGAGGCCCACCAAGTATCCAATATCATTTGCAAAGTAAGGTCGCTCAAATCACAAATAAAGACACATTTGTTTTTGGAACAGATTTTAAGCTCAAGCAAAGAGGGGTTCAAAGATTTGGAATCCGACACGCCAGAAAGAATTTGACAGCTGGGTAATTCAACTCGGATGTCTGCAGAAACAAACGTCACAGTAGAGGAGGCAGCGGGTTCTTAAATATCAACTCTACAACTACAAGCAAATAAATCAGATCTGTAAGACATTGCATGCATAGTTGTGATGTTGTATATCAGGACAGATTGCAAAGACTAACCATGTAGAACTCGATTTAGGAACAGCACAATGCAGTTGATTACTTTGTAGCATTCTGAGCCTCCACAAAAATTGTTGACGCTACATGGGCGCTCAATTGTAGGAGGAAGATGCGATATTGACACTAGCATATTAGCCAATAAAGGCTGCTGATTGGTTTATTGTGGGTTATCTGCGTTCTATTGCTGTTAAATTATGCAAGATGCAAGATCAAAAATGGTTGATGCTCCGTTGACTCTCATTTTTGAATCATAGTGACGACATCGTGGAAAGCAGTTTTATCTAGAAAGGCAGGGGATAGTTTGGTAATGGCTTAATGTTGCTGCACAGCCCTTGCATTTTCCAGGATGCAAGGGCAAAAGTCATTAACGCTCTGTTGACGCCCATTTTTAGGACATAGTAGAGATGTTGTCACAATTCCTTTTGCCTAGAAAGGAGGCCGATAGTTCAATTATGGATCAGTATCATTGCACAGCCCTTGCATTTTCCAAAATGCAACGCAAAAGGTTTTTGACGCTCTGTTGACTATCATTTTCAGGACATAGTAGCGATGTTGTCACAACTCTTTTTGCCTAAAATGGTGGCCGATAGTTCGATTGTGGCTCAATGTTGCCACACAGCGCTTGCATTTTCGAAGATGCAATGTCAAAAGTTGTTGACAGGTCATTAACGCTTATTTTTAGGACATATTAGCGATGTTATTGCAATTCTTGTGGCCTAGAAAGTTGGCCGAGAGTTCGATGATTGGAGTCACGTTGCTGCACAGCCGTCACATTTTCTATGGTGCGATGCCAAAAATTGTTGACGTTCCGTTGACGATTCGCTGACGCTCAATTTGAGGATATGGCAGCATGCGTGATTTTTGTCTTTTTCGGCATGATGCTGACCAGTACATTCACTTTGGAAGGATGTGACAATGCAGCCCTTTGCTTGCCGAATGTGTAGGACTACAAATTGTTGACACTCTGGTGATGCTCACATTAATCACATCAAAACAGCCTTTCTACACTCAATAATTGTATGCAACTACTAGCATACGCACTATTGACATTCAATATTGCGTTTGTATGTATTATGGTTTGCATCCAGGATTTTTGTTACCTCTCGATTACTGATCAACTGCGATTCACGCTATACAAATGAGTGATGATGTGGACCTATTACATTCCCACACTTTCAGCCGGCAATTTGCGGCATCTAGATTATTTCACTAGTTTTTGGTAAATATAGCTCCACTTCCTCACCTTCCCTTATCCAACTCCTTCTCCTAGATGTCCATGACGTACCCTAAGTAGTGTTAGCAACGGTTCAGGACCGTCACTTTGGGTCGGGTTCCGGGTCCAAACCGAACCGTTGCCCAATTGGCATTCCGGGTCGTCAATAAACCCGAACTGCCCACTCGGGTATGGTTCCATGGTTAACTCCCAACCCGTCTGAATTGGGCAGGTTGTCAGTGGGTCGCCCAGCTGGTCCATCTATTGATTCATATAAAGCTCTTGTATTGGCAGTGTGTTAATAGTATCTTATCAAAATGGCATTTTCAGCAACCAACAATGTGCTTTTGCTTGTTGAGCAATTTGCAATATCGGACAATTTGGTATTTGTGTTTCACCTTCAATGTATGGTATTTTTACCTAGCAAGGCGGTCAATAATGCAGTTATGCAGGCGAAAATCCACGCAATGCGTTGATTACGAAATACGCAAGTCCTGAAACTGTTGATGCTCCATTGACGCTCATTTTCAGGATGCTGCAGGGAGCATTTCGCTGTTGTTTTTGCAAGTAAAGGCTGCCAATATCGCATAAATGGATGACTGCAACCAATCGGAACATAACTCACACAGGATGCAACGCTAAAAATTGTTGACGCTCCGTTGAAGCTCATGCTAAGAATGGGTCGGTGACCGTGTTGCTATCACATTTGCAAATAGAAGCTGCCAATACATCCGTTATGCATAACAATGACCAAGTCACTGGTAAATTACCGTACTTACAAGACCAAAAATTGTAGACGCTCCATTGATGCGCATGCGATGAATGGGGCGGTGACCCTGTTGCTATCACTGTTGCCAATAAATGCTGCCAATACGTCCGTTATGCATAAGAATGACCAAGTCACTGGTGAATTACCGTACTTACAAGACCACAAATCATTGCCGCTCCGTTGACGCACATGCTATGAATGGGTCAGTGACTGTGTTGCTATCTGTTTTGCCAATAAAAGCTGCCAATACGTCCGGTATGCATAACAACGACCAAGTGACTAGTGAATTACCGTACTTACAAGACCACAAATCGTTGACGCTCCGTTGATGCTCATTTTGATGTATTATCCATTCAACATCTGCTGCCGTGCATAAGTGTTTGCATCCTGATTTGACTGTACCGGTTGGCTTTCTGCTAGATTGAGATTCAACTCTGAGGCAAAGCCGAGCGGCGTTATTATCTTGCACTGTTCACTCTCACACAACTAAAAATGATGTATCATGCTAAAAGATTCATTGCCCCTGCTATACATCTATTTATGAACAAATATTCACAAGCTACTTACCATTCACCCATAATATATCTCTAACTGAAATTCTCAGTCAAGCTACATAAAGCTGGTGAACCATTGACGCATTCTGTCCGACTTCATGTTCCCTCCTTTATTTCTTCGCGTTTCAGCTGCATTGACCGTCACTAAAACCGTTTCAGCCTGTCTCTTTGACTTCTGTGTCGGCCGAACCAATCCGGGCACATTTAGCGCGGCCCTCACATCCTGCTGCTCTGGGCATTCCGGATCCTCGATGCAATTGTTGTACTCTATATCAGAGCCATCGTCTGCAGCGCAATCCTCTACGCTGTCATTTGGATTATCCAAGTGGAATGATGGAGAATACGTCGCGCGCCACATTGGAGAGAATCAGCATACTTTGAGTGCGTTTCCTCCTGTTGTCGCCACCAGTCGGTTATGTCCGGTATCCAAAATGTACTGCTAATCTCCATTGGGTCGGAGTGGTAATCATTGAGATATGGATTGATTTGCCCCCAGTTCTTTGGTGTTTCAGGAGGCGAATTCAAATAGAGCCTGGCAGCAGTCAATAAGCGGGCTGTGCGATCACTTCATCCGGGTGTCTTCTCAGCCACATTGTTAGGCGTTACATATTCATCATCATCGCTGGACAAATCATATGGATCAAAGGATGATAGATAAGACCCTGAAGCGGTTGCAGAACGGACGAGATTGCTGCTCGGTACCGTTTCGAGTTTATTGACCGGCACATGTCGATGTTTGGTGCAGTATTAATTCTCCACATACTTCAGAAAGGCCTCTTGATATCGTGTACGGTAGGATGTCTCGTCCTCAGGATTATTATCCATTCCCTTGTCCCACTTTCTAAACAATCATAACTTTCTGAAAGGATCAGGGATGTGCGCGGAAATCAGAATGATGCCCGTCGTTGGAGTGATTTCGGTGTAGTATTTGGAGAGCTTCTGTCGAGCTAACTTCACAGCAAAGAACAAGTCTTCCTTCCATGGAGTCTTCTTCTTCGCCAAAGCTCGCATTATGCCATTCATGTGGTCAAACATGTCATTGTACACTGTAATAACATGATGCAATGTGACTGTATACCTCATCGACATCCAAAGGGTCCAATATCGAAATGGCCTCAATACTTCCATGGCATACTTGACAATCTTCCATTCATCCTGAGTTGTGAATATTGGACGATATTCAGCGTATTTTGTGTTCTGAAGCCACTCGCGGGTGAATTCCCATAAATGGTAGGCGCGCTCGAGCAACTCCAGAGTAGAGTTCCAACGTGTCTTCATATCCATAATCGGAAGTACTTCAATGCAGACTTTGGCTTTTTGACAGTGAATAAACTCGTTTCGGCGACCAGGTGTTAGCGTAATCAGTACAGCAAGCATTCTGTGCTTTAACAACGTCAGCTGCAGGACTTTCAAAATATCATGAAATACATACTTTCTCAATTATCTTTGCTAATCCTGGTCTCATGGCCGACACCTTGTTGATTCTAGGATTGCCCTCTTTTCCAAGTCTTTGACTCTTTCCAATGACTATAATTTCATTCGTGCCAAATTGCTGATCGCGCTCATGGGTTTCCCAAGACTTGGTGCGGCCTTTTACACCGAGTCTGCTCATGAATCCAGCTAAAGCCAGCTGAATGATGTGCGCCATGCACGGTATATGGTTCCTCAAAGCGTCCTGCTCGATTCCAGAGGCCTTAAGTGTTGATTGCAGCTTGCGTGTCATTGAGTAGTTTGAGGAAGCATTATCACTGGTAATACCAAGCAAATGTCCATCGGTAAGCTCAAAACAATCAAGCACGTCCTTCAAATGAACGGCTAGCCTTGCTCCAGTATGTTGGCCCTTGACCTATCATCCTTAATTAGCTTTCGAAACGGGACCAGAATAGCCGATTAAACTCATCGAAAGCGAGTTGCACTTCACGCAATGCCCAATTTCGATGCATATAGTTAGAAATGACTGACTTTATGACTCGTTTGATCATTGATGGCTATCCATCCAAAGCTAAACTAACTTTATTTCGTATTGGCAATTGCTTCTTAATTGTATCCACAGACAGTGCATAGTCCCTCCAGCAAATGTTACTAGGGGTTGTAGCGGACGGTAAAACTAGGTTATCGCATAATGCACTATATGACCGTTGTAGCTCAAGATTTGACATAGCGTCCCATGGAATATGTGCCAAAACATATCCTAACATGAGGTAGCAATTCCAAGTGTCTTGGTGAAATTCGGCAGTTTCAAAGTCCTTATCTGCCAGTTTCGAACGTTTTGTCTGTCATTTCGGTTAATATGGATCAAACTGGACATCAAATATGGTTTTCCTCTGCAAACTTACCATTGTGATTCCATGACTTCCTTACCTCTTCAGGATGGCCAAAGCTGATTCATCCACCGTGGAACTAGTCAATTCAGTGTCCTCTGACTCTGTTAATTCGTTTAACTTTGCAATGTGAGCTTTTGCCAGTAAGTGTTTCCGCATTGACCTGGTCACATGTTCTGACTGATGAAGAAGAACTTGATTACAAAAGATACATATGATGCCAGGGATGCCGGTCTCCACAATTCCACAGTGCAAATAGAATCGCCACGAAGGCGCATGTCTAGAATTCTTGCAAGCATTAGGCTGCTTCGAGCCTACATTCATTGAAGCCCACCAAGCATCGAAGATGATTTGCAAATTAAGGTCGCTCAAATCATGAAGAAAAATATGTTCATTTTTGGAAGAGATCATAACCTCTAGCAATGAGGTGTTCAAAAATTGTGTATCCGAAATGGCGGTAGAAATTCGAAAGCTGGGAAATCCAACTCGATAGACTGCCGAAAATAACGATACAGTACAGCAGATTGCGGGTTCTTACATATTGAGTCTACAGCTACAAGGAAAATAGTCAGATCAGTTAGACATTGCATGCATATTTGTGAAGTTGTATGCAAAGACAGATTGCAACGACTGACCGCGTAAACCTCCATTCAGGAACGGCATTCTGCACTTTATTGCTGTGTAGCGTTCAGAGCCTTGAGGCACCGTCAGCGCACAATTGTAGGAGGCGGACGCAATATTGATTGCTGCATTTTTGCCAATACAGGCTGCCGATAGGTTTATTGTGGTTTATGTGCATTCCATTTTGGTTATATTATCCAAGATGCCAGCGCAAGAATCATTAACGCTCCGTTGACGCTTATTTTGGGACATGTTCAAAATTTTGTCGGAAGCATATTTGCCTAGAAAGGCGCCTGGTAGTACGCTTATAGCTCATTGTAGATGCATAGCCGCATGATTTTCCAAGATGGAAGGCCTCAAATCGTTGACGCTCCGTAGACACTCATTTTTAGGGCATTGTGAAGATGTCGTCAATAGCATTTTTGCCTAGAAAGACGGCCGATAGTTTGATTATGTGTTGATATCGCCACACTGTCCTCGGATTGTCCGACCTGCATGGCCAAAAGTCGTTGATGCTCCGTTGACCCTCAATTTTAGGACATAGTAGCAATGTAGTCGCAACTGTTTTTGCCTAGAAAGGCAGCCGATAATGTGATTCAGGCTTCATGCCGCATCACAGCCCAAGGATTATCCATGATACAAGGCCAAAAGTCATTGACGCTCCGTTGACGCTCATTCTGAGGGCATAGTGACGATGTCGTCAATCGCAGTTTTGTCTAGAAAGACGGCTGATAGTTCGATTGGGTCTTGATATCGTCGTATTGCCTTTGGATTGTCCGAGGTGCAAGACGAAAAGTCGTTGACCCTCATTTTTACGACATCGTAGCAATGCAGGTGCAACCGTTTTTGCCTACAAAGGCAGCCGATAATGTGATTATGGCTTCATGCCGCCTCTCAGTCCTAGGATTATCCATGATACAAGGCCAAAAGTCATTAACTCTCCGTTGACGCTAATTTTAGGACATAGTAGTGTTACGGGGGTGTATACCCTGAGTAACTTATCATAGTATTCGTTGATACTAAGTACTCGGGTCCACGGCTGTAGATCCTATTCCTTGCCTCAACTATCTTCTTCTATAGAAAATTCATAACTACTTCGATCGAGCCTCAAAGGTTCCTGTTGTTGACAACTCCTGACCTTAGGATATCAGGCAGTTCCTTTTTCCAGTTTAACGGGTCGGAAGTAATCCTTAACCCTATGTGTTCCTTTTTTATCAGGACGCCGAGCACAACGTAAACACTCGCCTGCTGCTTTCATTCTGAAAATTTCGTCCGATACTATTCCCTCAGTGCTGTGATAGTCGCTTCTTTTCCCGCTTGCCTTTAGTGCTTGCTTCGTTGACTTTCGTGGATTAGTACGACCGCTCTTAGTTATTCCAGTAGATCTAAGATTGGCAATATCTCGTAACCGTCTCGAGTCTCGTAAGAATTCTTCGCACTCCTTCATTATTGTATCTTGTCGATCTTTCTTAGATTCCATTGCTTCGTCTTTTGGGGTAACCGTTACTTCGCATTGTATCTGCTCCTTCTTGCAACAGGATTGTAGATTGTTGATATAGGTGATTAGTTCAGGTTGTAATCTGATAATCGAAGATATCCACCTAATGCTCTGTGGCAAGAAGATATACTGATGCTTTCTTGCAAAGGAGATAATTGTCTCAAGCGCGTATATGATAATGTAGTTCTCATTTTTGAAAGGTATAGTCATAAATGTATTCGGGGTGCAGGGTGCGGGGCTGCCGCTACACAAAGTTAATAGATTCTATGTATATCCGATAGGTATAGGTATCATAAAAATGCAATAATAAATAAGAATAGTTCTCCGCTGGTAGGTATCGTTTTTCCTCTCGCTGTGTGAGCTTGTCTTCTTCATTGCCAGAACAATGTGATCTTGTTATTGTCTCTCGAAACCCACTGCAGACTATGATTTAATCCCTCAATGATAGCGACGTATCTAAGAGTCTTACATCCCGCGACCGCACCGGACTGCCAATGGCCACGCGTCCCATTGGTTATCATGTTCATGTATGATATCATATCGGCTTATAAATCGGACCATAACTTCAACTTGGACTACTAGGAAACATTTTTTCTTATAGGTAGTAAGAATGCGCATACCCAGATGACACGTATATTAGGCAATTAATATGCTACGATATTAATCGCTCATAGTCTCAAGTCAGTTACTATATCCGCTGCTATGCCAATGTAGACTTTATGCGCGTAATCAAAACTTTGATTATCATTGCAGCACCCCCTCACTGAAGTCAATGAATGATGTACACTTTTGGCTAAAACAAACGCCATAGTCCCTCACTGGTGTAAATGCTTAGGTTGCCCTCAAAACCCGGACATGTCCCACATCCAAGAGGCTTGGAAACCGGAGAGCTCTCTAGTAGCACTTCACTACCGTGCACTTCCGCGCAACCGCATAGAACCTAAGAATGAATCTGGTTGAAAACAATCCGCTCAGCAGGAACTAGTCCTTTCAATCTGGCGGCATTGTTGCGTCCTCAAATCAGCTGCCGCGGCAATTTTTGCATTCAATGATTCTGCTAGGCCATGAAAGCCATGCTTATCCAATCAAGACGTGATTAGTATGCCCCCGCTAAAGGTCATACCGCATGGTACAAGTACTATTACACTGCCACGAGAGAACCCCTCACATGTAGCGATATTGTTGCAAGAGTTTTCGCCTAGAAAGGCGGCTGATAGCGCGATTATGGGGTAACGTCACCGTACACCACATGCATTTTCCAAGATGCAAGGCCAAAAGTTGTTGACACTCTGTTGACGCTCATTTTTAGGACATAGTAGAAATGTTGCCGCCACCATTGTTCCATAGAAAGGCGGCTGATAGTTTGGTTATGACTTACTGTTACCGCACAGCCTACTGGATGTTCCATGACGCAATGCCAAACATCGTTGACGCTCCATTGACACTCACATTAATCACATCGAAACAGCCTTTGTACACTCAATAATTGTATGCAACGAATCCAATACACAGTTATGATATCCATTATTGCGTTTGTATGTATTATTGTTTGCATCCAGGAGTTTTGTTACCTGTCAATTTTTGATCAACCACTATCTACGCTATCTGAGAGAGAAATGACACATTCCTGCGCTTTCGGCCGGCAATTGATGGCATGTAGATCATTTCACTAGTTTTTGGCAAATGTATCTCTACTTCCTTACCATTCCTCATATAACTCCTTCACCTCGATTTCCATGACGTACCACAAGCAATTTCAAATATCTCAACCATCTGCACCAGGTCTGTGCGGAGGATTATGCAGTTGGATACATGGATGAATACGGCATGACAGTTGCCGTTCAGATCGATTTGTCAAGCGCACTGACCGCTCTTCATATGACATGTATGACATCACTCACTTAAATTTTGCTACCACATTTCGTCACGAATATTGCTTTTGCTTGGTCACTTAACAGTCACTTGCGGAATAAAATCGTACGTGATGGCCGTCTTACAGCCCTATTCGCATTTTAGAACTTTCACATTGTGTGTTCGACCCTTGCACATGCACAGATGAATTATCATGTCTCACAATTTGGTCACTGAAATCAACCGAAAGCAGACACATAGCAAAATTGGTAAACAACTTGCTTTTCACAGCGATCAGACGTCAAGAATTAGAGTTTGCACATCTATTCTCCTGCAGACGTAGGAGCCGTCACCATCTCTTGGTCAGAATCCGATATCTATATGGTATTTAGCTGGAGGCTATATGCAGGGGTAAAACCTTACTTGTTCAACTGGCTGCACTTTCAGCAGCGTTGACGAATCGGGCTCTGCAGCTGGCACACCACTAGGTATGTTCGATTTGGACTGCGGATTCACCGAACCTGGCCTAATATGACTACTTCCTGGTCGAGAAGTCCCTTGCCGCCTTTGCGATATTCTAGGGACAATGTCAAGACTCTTCATCAGCTTTATAAATGTTGCGGGTGGAGGTGCCGGAGTGTTATTATTTGTTTGCGGCTGAACGACGGCCGGAGCCCTCAATTCGGTAGTGCCGTACTTATTATCTCGTCCACCGAAGTAGTCGGCTGCATCCTCCTATCCAGGTTGAGTCAATTTGTAGAGCTTCATCTGCTTCTGCCGAAATCTCTCCATGCGCTGCTGGACCATTGTGGTGATTGTGGCCATCACCCAGCCGGGTTCGTCATCTTGGCTCAAATTGCCCTGCTCAGTCTCTTCATCATCCTCATCTTCCCAATCCTCCCTATCGTCGGAACTTGCAAGATCACTCAGACTGTCCCAGATAGCCGCCAGCATCTTCTCAAACGTCTTGTCGGGCTCTCTGAACGTCAATCCCGCTATTTCAGCATGCGTCATATTGTCCTGCTGTTGTTGAACCGCTGCCTCTGCGTCTTCAACTCGCTTTCTTGCCCCAGCGGTTTCTCTCTCCACATAATCCTCAATCCATTTCTCTTTCTCTTCATTGCTTAAGAAGTGCATTTCTCGTTGCTTCTCCGCCGCAAGCTTCTTTTTGAATCTCAAGCTGCGAAATGCCCCAAGGGCTCGGACTGTCTCTGCCTCCAAGCCGCTCTTGCCTTCATTCGCTTGATGACGTCGTTGGGTTGCCCGCTTTGTCGATTTGCTATATCTGCCCGCCAGAACTGGCGAAAAGATCTTTTTCGGAGCATTGACCATTGTAGTTTTCGTGGACTTTGTTGTTAGGCGAGATGTTGGATGTTGCAAGTTATAGACAATATGGAGGTAAGTTGCGTCTTTTATGTCAAGGTTAGTACGTTTACTCATCTTGAACAAAGCAAAATCACTCTCTTGACTGTGAATAAATCAGGAATAATGACGCTAACCATACAACATGACATGATTGTTAGCGTCAGTTTCATGTAATATCCCGGGGATTATTTGAGACAATCATCAGCAGACGTCCTGTCGCTTGAGCTACATTCTATTAATATCCAGCAATTGGGCGATTTCGGCGGTTGTACACCGCAATTGATCCCTATTATCAAACAGACAACATCAGACCAACTGATTGCAAAGTGCGGGGCAGTGGGAAACCCCTGCAACATGCAGCCATACACAGTAGGATTCATCTTGAGCATAACGATCATGTTGGCTGCTATATATTCCATTCTGACATGAAGCTAACTATTTAGTCCTCAGGGCTTCCCACTTCCTCTTGTTATCATCTTCCTCTCTTATTCCTCACCAGCACATTATGGATACACAACCACCTCCGCCAGGTGAAAGCAGATCAAATACCGGCAGATTGGCAGGCACTACATCAAATACGGAAATTCTTGGCACACAACAAAAGCGCAGACACAAGTTAGTTCACCGTGATGCTGCCAATGTAGCCACCAAACATATGACCCAGGATGCACATTTAAAGATCGTCCGCAAGACTGGCAGCAGCAAAAACAAGAAGCAGCATGCAGTTGGATGTCAGTATATCCTTATCGAGGCAAACGGCGGTCAATTGACTGTAAAACCTAGAGCGGGTGTCCGTAGAGAGCTACGTAACGAATTCATCGCTGCCCGTAACGGGAAACCTACATGGTCAAAAAAGGCATTTGTAAGCACAGTCCGCGAAATCAAACATCATAATGTTGTGAGCTCTGGGATTTTTGCAGATGAATTTCAGGATAAGCGTCCCCGTGAGTGGACGAAACAGGCTTTAATCACCTTAGCGGAGGCTATAGAAGCATATATGGTAAAGGTAACAGCCGAATTTCATTGTTAGAAGCATCAACTAATGTCTTGTAGGTTTTCAACCTGTCTACAACTATGGCAAGGCAAGGAGGTCGGGTACAGCTGGAACAGTCCGACCTGTGCCTGGCATTGAATGTGGCCAAGATAGCCATAGAAGGCTTTTCGCGCGCCGCAATAGAGGAAATGAAATATCCCATCAAAAAACCACGCACCGAGGTCCAAGAAGACAAGAAGCGTGGTGATGAGTTTCCTGGGCATAAAAAGGTGAAGGCTGCGATACAAAGACACCTGGCAATGCTTCGTCATAACGAAACGTACGGCTGCCTTCCTTGCCAAAATGGCACTGCAAAGAATCTGCAGATATGCTGGAGACGCAAAGGAACAGGTGCACCTCCCCCTGCCCGACGCAGAGTGTGCACTCCAGAGCGGACTCCACCTCCGCCCGTCACGCCACCTGCCCCAACCAGGAACACTTCCGGAGCTCCACTGTCTGAAATCGTCAATTTGCCGGCCGGATGTACGTATTCGCATACAGCTTTTCCCTTTGCGGAATTTTTCGAAGATGATGAGGATCCCAAGCACCATACCAATTTTGATCCAGTTATGCTGACTGATGATGGTTAGTACACTATCTGTTGTGTGGTAATACGGCTGACATCTATTTTGAAGACAAAAGCAGCGGATTGAGTGATCCTGCAACTGATGACGAGCATTGACCGAAAGACATGGAATATTGTAGATTATTTTTATATATGTCTATGTATTATTAAAGAACAACGTAGTGATCAAGAAGAAAGTAAATGAAAATGGCAGAAAGGCAGCCAAAACAAAGTGAATGACGGACTGTGCCAAAATAAATGATTGCATATTGTGGATAGAGCCATGGCAAAATGAGCGTCAACGGAGCATCAACGATTTTTGGTTATGCATTCTGGGAAATCACACCTCCCCTAGGTTGTAGTCAGTCACAAAGGAATTATTGGCTGCCTTTATAGGCAAAATAGATAGCAATACCATCCCTGCCCCATCATGAAAATGAGCATCAACGGAGCCTCAACGATTTATTGTCAGGCGTCATGGGCAATCACACCTCCGATAGATTGTAGTTAGTCACAATGGAATTTTCGGCCGCCTTTATAGGCAAAACAGACAGCAATACCCTCCATGCCCCATCATGAAAATGAGCGTCAACAGAGTGTCAACAATGTTTGGTCATGTGTCCTGGGAAATCACACCTCCGATAGGTTGTAGTCAGTTATAAAGGAATTTCAGGCTGCCTTTATAGGCAAAACAGATAGCAATACCCTCCCTGCCCCATCATGAAAATGGGCGTCAATGGAGTGTCAATGACTGTTGGTCATGCATCCTGGGAAATGACACCTCCGATATGCTGTAGTCAGTCATAAAGTAATTTTTGGCTGCCTTTATAGGCAAAACAGATTGTAATACCCTCCATGCCCCATCATGAAAATGAGCGTCAATGGAGCATCAACGATTTTTGGTCATGTATCATGGGTAATCTGGGGGGTGACAGGCTGCACATTGTCATAAACTGATTATTGACTGCCTTTATAGGCAAAAGTGAAAGTGAAACGATTCTTGCAGCATCTTCAAAATAAGCCTTAACAGAGTGTCAACGATTGTTGGCCTTCCATCGTTGTTAATCACAGCGCGATGTGGCGGTTATTGTCTATATATATCGTTTTAACTGTTATTATACTCTAAAAGGCTCAAGAATACTTAGTGGTAGCTCTGTAAATGGAATAAGTTGTTTACTGTCCCAGAGGATGTGGCTAGAATTTCCCGTATATATCTGCCTATAAATGCTGTCATATCCTTCTGTAGAGATGTTTGTGATCACGCACCATTCATATTACCGAAGATGCAAGACCAAATATCGGTGACGCTCTGTTGACGCTCAATTTCAGGATGTGGTTGGGCGCGTGAGTATTCTTGTTTTGCACATCAAGGCGGCAAATACGTCGAAAAAGAACCGTGATGTACCAATGTCAATATTTTACGATTCACAGTAGCATATCTGAATGGGACCATAAATGTGAAACCTGAAACGCAGAACTGGAGATTGGAACCGACGGGTCTAGACAAACCCCGCGAAACCCGCAGGTCGACTGGTATGGGTCCTGGTGTGGCTCGCCAAGAGTCTGCGGTTTGGGTTTTTAGACGGTTCTGGAACCGAACCGACCCATTTTTGCAGTCCAAACCCGGACCGCTGGCGGGTTACCCTGACCCATTGCTAACACTAACCCTAAGCAATTACAATTTCTACAACCATGTGCCCGAGGTCTGTGCGGAGAGTTATACAGTTGGATACATGAATGCATATGGTATGGCGATCATCATTGTGACAGATTCGTCATGAGCACTGACCGCTCTTTCTATGACATGTATGATATCACTGACTTCAATTTTGTTAGTATATTGTGTCACTAACTCAGCTTTTGCTTTGTCGCATAACAGTTACCTGCAGATAGAAATCGAATGATTTGGCTGTTGTTCCGCATTATTTGGATTTTAGAACTTTCACATGGTGCGTTCAACCCTTGCACATTCACAGACGAAGTATCAGGTCTCAAAATTTGGTCACTCAAATCAAGAAAAATCTGACACATAGCAAAATTGCTAAACATATTGCGTTTCACAAACATATGGTGTTGAAAATGACAGTTTGCTTATCTATTCCTCTACAGACGCAGGAGCCGTCACCATGTCCTCGTCCGAATCGGATGTTTATATCGTGATCAACAGGAGGCTATATGCAGCGGTAAACACTGACTGGTTCATCAGGCTTCGCTTTCAGCACATGAGACGTATCACGCTCTAAAGCGGGCTCAAGACTGGATATGCTCGTGTTCCACGGCGGCTTCATCAAACCTAGCATCATCTGACTATTTCCTGGTCGAGAAGTGCCTTGCGGTATTGGCGCTATTGCAGGGAAAATCTCAGGACACTCCATATGCTCCCCAAATGTTGTCGGTGCAGGTGCCAAATCATTGCCATCCGTTTGCGGTTGAACAATGGCCAGAACCATCAATTCAGATTTGCCATACTTTGTATCTCTTTCATGGAAGTAGTCGGCTGCATCCTCCCATCCCAGTTGTGTCAATTTGTCAATGATCATCTACCTCTGGCGAAACCTCTCCATGCGCTGCTGTACTGTTTTACGGATTCCGCCCATCACTCAGCGAGGTTCGTCATCTTCGCTCAGCTTGCCCTGCTCTGTCTCTTCGTCATTCTCATGGTCTCCATCCTTCCCCTCGTCAGAACTTGCAAGATCACTTCGCCTGTCTCCGATAGCAACCGTGATCTTGTGCAAAGTCATTTCGGCCTGTCTGTTCATCAATCCGCCGCTTTCAGCATGCTTCATATCTTCCTGCTCTTGCTGAACCGCTGCCTCTGCGTCTTCAACTCGCATTCTTGCCACAGCAGTTTCCCTCTCAACATAAACCTCCATCCATTGCTGTTTCTCTTCATTGCTTCAGAAGTGCGTTCCTCGTCATTTCTCCGCCACAAGCATCATTTTGGAACTTAAGCTGCGCAATGCCCCAAGGGCTCGGACTCTGTCTACCTCCAAGTTGCTCTTCCCTTCATTCGGTTGATTACTTTGTTAGGTAGACTGCTTCGTCGATTTGTTGTATGTGCCAGCCGGAAGTGGCGAAAAGTTCAATTTCGGAGTATTGACCATTGTAGTGTTCGTTGACTTTGTTGTTGGGCGAGATGTTGGATGTTGTAAGATATGGACAATATGGAGGCAAGCTGCGTCTTTTATGTCAAGGTTAGTACGTTTACTCATCCAGAACAAAGTAAAACCTCTCTTTTGATGGTCAATAAAATGGGAATAGTTTGGCTAACCGTACAACATGACTTGATTGTTAGTGTCAGTTTCATGTATTATCCCGGGGATTCTTTGAGGCAAACATCAGCCGACGACTTTACAATCAACCAATGGCCTATTTATAGCTGACAATCATGCGATTTCGGCTGTCATACACAGCAATTTATCGCTGTGAACAAACAAACAACAACAGACCGACATATTGCACATCTCGGGGCTGTGGGAAATCGCTGCAACTTGCATCACTGTGCAGCAGGATTCACCTTGAGTATAATGCACATGTTGGCTGCTGATGATTCCATTCTGACATGAAGCTAACTATATAATCCTCAGGACTTCCCACTTCTTTTTGTTAGCATCATCCTCTCCGATTCCACACCATCCAATCATGCATATTCTTGAGCCTTTTAGCATATGATGACAGTCAAAACGATGTATATAGACAATAACCGCCACATCGTGCTGTGATTAACCATGATGGAAGGCCAACAATCATTGACACTCTGTTGACTCTCATTTTGAAGATGGGGCAGGAAGTGTTTCACTTTCACTTTTGCCTATAAAGGGAGCCAATAATCAGTTTATGACAATGTGCAACCTGTCGCCACCCAGATTACCCATGATACCTGACCAAAACTCGTTGACACTCTGTTGACGCTCATTTTCATGATAGGGCAGGGAGGGTATTGCAATCTGTTTTGCCTATAAAGGCACCCAAAAATTGCTTTATGACTGACTAGAGCCTGTCGGAGGTGTGATTTCCAAGGACTCATGACCAAAAATTGTTGACGCTTCATTGACGCTCATTTTCATGATGGGGCAGCAAGGGTAATGCTATCTGTTTTGCGTATAAAGGCCGCCAAAAATTCCTTTGTGACTGACTACAACCAATCGGAGGTGTGATTTCCCATCACGCATGACTACAAATCATTGACGCTCTGTTGACGCTCATTTTCATGATGGGGCAGGGAGGGTATTGCAATCTGTTTTGCCTATAAAGGCTGCCAAAAATTCCTTTATGACTGCCTACAACCTATCGGAGGTGTGATTTCCCAGGAAGCATGCCCACAAATCGTGGATGCTTTGTTGACGCTTATTTTCATGATGGGGCAGGGAGGGTATTGCAATCTGTTTTGCCTATAAAGGCAGCCAAAAATTCCTTTATGACTAACAACAACTTATCTGAGGTGTGATTTCCCAGGACGCATGACCAAAAATTGTTGACGCTCCATTGACGCTCATTTTGCCATGGCTGTATCCACAATATGCAATCATTGAATTAGACACAGTTTATCATTCACATTGTTTTGGTTGCCTTTCTTGCGTTTTCATTTACATTCTTCTTGATAACTACATTGTTCTTTAATAATACATAGATATAGATAATAATGATATCCAAAATCCCGTGTCTTTAGGTCAATGCTCGTCATCAGTTGCAGGATCGCTCAATCCGCTGATCTTGTCGTCAAAATGAATGTTAGCTGCATTACCACACCACAGAGAGTGTACTAACATTCATCAGTCAGCATATCTGGATCAAAATCGGTATTGTGCGCGGTATCCTCATCATCTTCAGAAAATTTCGCACGGGGAAGAGCTGAATGCGAATACGTATATCCGGCCAGCAAATTGACGATTTCAGCAGGTTGCGCTCTGGAAATGCTACCGGTTGGGGTGGGTGGAGTGCCTGGCGGAGGTGGAGTCGGCTCTGGAATGCGCTCGCTGTGTCGGGTGGGTGGAGCTGCACCTGTTCCATTGTGTGGCCAGTCTGTCTGCAGATTCTTTGGGGTGCCATTTGGCAAGGAAGGCAGCCGGAGGTTTGGTTTTGACGAATCGTTGCCGGGTGTCTTTGTATCGCAGCCTTCACCTTTTTGTGCCCAGGAAACTCTACACCCCACTTAGTTTCTTCTCGGACCTCAGCGCGTGGTTTCTTTATAAGATATTTCATTTCCTCAATTCCGGCACGTGAAAAGCCTTCTTTGGCCATTTTTGCCATATTCAATGCCAGGCGCATGTCGGACTGTTCCAGCTGTACCCGACCTCCTTGCCTTGCCATAGTTGGAGACATGTTGAAAACCTACAAGACATTAGTTGCTGCTTCTAACAATGAAATTCCGCGGTTACCTCCACCATATACGTTTCCATAGCCTCCTCTAACCTTATTAAAACCTGTTTCGTCCACTCCCGGGGACACTTATGAGGAGATTCATCAGGGAAAATCCCAGAGATGACAACATCATGATGTTCGATGTCGCAGACTGTGCGGACAAATACCTTTGTCGACCATGGAGGTTTCCCGTTACGGGCAGCAATACATTCATTGTGTAGCTCTCTACGGACACCCGCTGTACGTGACACGGTTAATTGACCGCTGTTTGCCTCCATATGGATATACTCACTTCCTACTGCATGCTGCTTCTTATTTTTGCTGCTTCCAGTCTTGCGGACGATTTTTAAATGTGCATCCTGGGTCATATGTTTGGTGGCTGCATTGGAAGCATCGCAGTGAACTAACTTGTGTCAGCGCTTTTGTTGTGTGCCAAGAATTTCGGTATTCGATGTAGCGGCCGCCAAGCGGCTGGTACTTGATCCGCTCTCACCTGGTGGGGGTGGTTGTGTATCCATAATGTGCTGGTGTGGAATAGGAGAGGAAGATGTTAACGAGAGGAAGTGGGAAGCCCTGAGGACTATATAGTTTGCATCTTGTCCAAATGGAATAAGTAGCAGATAACATGACTGTTATGCTCATGATCAATCCTGCTGAGTATGGCTGTAGCTTGCAGGGGTTTCCCACCGCCCCGCAATTAGCAATAAGTCGGTCTAATGTTTTTTGTTTGGTAACAAGGATACATTGTGGTGTACGACCGCCAGAATCGCCAAATCGCGTGACATAAACAGGATGTACTTCGAGGGAAAGAATGTCTGCTGATGTTTCTCTCAAATATTCCCTGGGATATTGCATGAAAATGAGGCTAACAATCAGGTCATATTGTACGGTGAGCGTCATTATTCCTGATTAATTGACACTCAGGAGAAAGATTTTGCTTTGTTCAAGATGGGTAAACGTACCAACTTTGACAGAAAGGACGCAGCTTGCCTCCATATTGTCCATAACTCGCAAACATCCAACATCTCGCCTAACAACACAGTCCACGCAAACTAGAATGGTCAATGCTCTGAAAGAGAACTTTTTGCCACTTCCGGCTGGCAGAAACGGGAAATCGACAAAGCGGTCAAACCAACGACGTCATCAAGCAAATGAAGGCAAGAGCTGCCTCGAGGCAGAGAGGGTCCGAGCCCTTGGGGCATTGCGCAGCTTGTTATCCAAATAGAAGCTTGCGGCGGAGAAATGACCAGAAACGCACTTCTTAAGCATTGAAGAGAAAGAAAAATGGATTGAGGATTTTGTTGAGAGAGAGACTGCTGGGGCAAGAAAGCGAGTTGGAGATGCAGCGGCAGCGGTTCAGCAAGAGCAGGACGATATGACGCATGCTGAACTCGCGGGATTGACGACCAGAAAGCCCGAAAAGATGTTTCAGGAGCTGCTGTTTGCTATCGCAGACAGTCTGAGTGGTCTTCCAAGTTCCGATGATGGGGATGACGGGGAAGATGAGGATGATGAAGAGACTGAGCAGGGCAAGCTGAGCGAAGATGACGAACAAGGCTGGGTGATGGGCACAATCACTAAAACGGTACAGCAGCGCATGGAGAGGTTTCGGCAGAAGCACATGATGTTCGACGAATTGACTCAACTGGGATGGGAGGATGCAGCCGACTACTTCCATGAGCAAGATGAGAAGTACGGCACATCCGAATTGAGGGTTCTGGCTGTCGTTCAGCCGCTAATGAATGACAACGCTCCGCCGCATTCACCGACAACATTTGCCGAGCTTATGGTGAGTCTTGACAGTGTCCCTGGAATATCGCAAGGGACTTCTCGAGCAGGAAGTAGTCATATCAGGCTAGGTTCAGTGAGGCCGCAGTCAAAATCGAGCATACCTAGTCGTGAGCCAGCTGCTGAGCCTGATTCGTCACCGTTGCTGAAAGCGAAACCAGTTGAACCCCTAAGCTTTTACCCCTGTCTATGGCCTCCAGCTAATTACCAGATAGATATCAGATTCTGATGAAGAGATGGTGACGGCTCCTGCGTCTGCGGAAGAATGCAAATGCAAACTGTAATTTTTGACGTCTGATCGCGGGGAAAAGCAAGTTGTTTACCAACTTTGCTATGTGTCAGCTTTTTCTTGATTTCAGTGACCAAATTGGGAGACATGATAATTCGTCTGTGCATGTGCAAGGGTCGAACGCACCATGTGAACGTTCTAGAATCCAAATCGCACTGTAAGACGGCCAAAACGTTTTGTTTCATTCTCCAAGTGACTGTTAAGTGACAAAGCAAAAGCAATATTAGTGACAAAATGTGGTAACAAAATTTAAGTGACTGATGTCAAACGTATCATGGAAAGAGCGGTCAGTGCGCATGACGAATCGATCTGAACGACAACCATCATGCTACATTCATCCATGTATTCAACTGCATAACTCTCCACACAGACCTGGTGCAGATGGTTGAGATATTTGTAATTGCTTGTGATACGTCATGGAAATCGAGGAGAAGGAGCTGAATAAGTTATGGTGAGGAAGTCGAGCTATTTTTACCAAGAACTAGTGAAATGATCTACATGCCGTCAATTGCCAGCCGAAAGCGCGGGAATGTGATAGGGCCACATCATTTCTCTCTCAGATAGTGTAGATAGCAGTTGATCAGAAATTGAGAGGTAACAGAACTCCTGGATGCAAACGATAATACATACAAACGCAATATTTGATGTCAAAAATGAGTATATGATTCGTTGCATACAATTATTGAGTGTACAAAGGCTGTCTCGATGTGATTAATGTGTGCGTCAACACAGTGTCAACAATTTTTAATCTTACACATTCAGCAATAAATGGACTGCATTGTCCCATCCTTCCAAAGCGAATGTATAGGTCAGCATTATTGCGACAAATGCAAATGACTCGGTCATTGCCACATCCTAAAAATGAGCATCAACGGAGCGTTAACGATTTTTGGCATTGCGTCATGACCTCTCCAGTAGGCTGTGTGGTTACAGTATGTCATAATCAGACTATCGGCCGCCTTTCTATTGTACAATAGTGGTGGCAATATTGCTACTATGACCTAAAAATGAGCGTCAACAGAGCGTCAACAATTTTTGGCTTTGCATCATGGAAATTCCATGGGCTGTGCGGTGACGTTACGCCATAATCGTGCTATCAGCCGCCTTTCTAGGCAAAACCTCTTGCAACAATATCGCTACTATGTCCTAAAAATGAGCATCAATGACTTTGGTCCTTATATCATGGAAAATCCTAGTGTTGTGCGGCAACATTAGGCCATAATCAGATTATCGGCTGCCTTTCTAGGCAAAAACAGTAGCGACGACATCGTTACTATGTCCTAAAAATGAGCGTCAATGGAGCGTCAACTACTTTGGGCCTTGTATCTTGGAAAATCCTAGGGCTGTGGGGCTACATTAAGCTATAATCAGATAATCGGCCGCCTTTCTTGGCAAAAACGGTTGCGACGATATTGCTACTATGTCCTAACAATGAGCGTCAACGGAGTGTCAACAACTTTGGGTCTTGAATCACGGAAAATCCTAGGGCTGAGCGGCGACATTAAGCTATAATCAGATTATCGGCCGCCCTTTCTAGGCAAAAACGGTTGCGAGGCTATCGCTACTATGTCCTAAAAATAAGTGTCAACGGAGCGTCAACAACTTTGGGCCTTGTATCATGGAGAATCCTAGGGCTGTGTGGCAACATTAAGTCATAATCAGATTATTGGCTACCTTTCTAGGCAACAACGGTTGTGACTACATCGCTACTATGCCCTAAAAATGAGCATCAACGGAGCATCAACAACTTTGGGCCTTGTATCACGGAAAATCCTAGGACTGTGCGGCGACATTAAGTCATAATCAGATTATCGGCTGCCTTTCTAGGTAAAAACGATTGCGACAACATGGCTACTATGTCCTAAAAATGAGCATCAACGGAGCGTCAACGACCTTTCGCCATGCATCTTGGAATATCCGGTGGCAGTGCGGCGACATTCATAATCAAACTGTCGGCAGTCTTTGAAGGCAAAAATGCTTTTTACGACATCGTTACTATGCCCTGAAAATGAGCGTAAATGCAGCGTCAACGATTTGAGGCCGTCCATCTTGGAAAATCAATGGGCCATGCGACCACAATGATCACTAATCGTACTATTGGCCGCGTTTCTAGGCAAATATGCTTATGAAAAGATCGTAACCATGTCCCAAAATGAGCGTCAACGGAGCGTGAACGATTTGTGTGATGGCATCATGGATAATCTAATCGGAAAGGAGCAGAGATAAACCACAATGCACCTAGCAGCAGCCTTTGTAGGCAACAATGCTAGTGACGATATCGCGTCCGCCTCCTACAATTGAGCACCCACGGTGCATCAATGCTCCGAACGCTACTCCGCAATGAACTGCATTATGCTGTTCCTATATGGAGTTTTACGCGGTCAGTTGTTGCAATCTGTCCTTGTATTCAACTTCACAAATATGCATGCAATGTCTCACTGATCTGATTATTTTCCTTGGAGCAGTAGAGTCAATATTTAAGAACCCGCATTCTGCATTACTGTATCATTATTTTCGGCAGTCTCTCAAGTTGGAAGACCCAGCTTTCCAATTTCTACCACCATATCGGATACATAATGTTTGAACACCACATTGCTCGAGGTTATGATCTCTTTCAAAAATGAACATGTCTTTATTCTTGGTTTGAGCGACCTTACATTGCCAATCATCTTCGATGCTTGGTGGGCTTCAATGAATGTAGGCTCGAAGCAGCCTATTGAATGGAAGAATTCTAGACATGCGCCTTCGTGGCAATTATATTTGCACTGCATAATTGAGGAGAGTGGCAGCCCTGGCATCGTATGTATCGTGTGTCATCAAGTTCTTCGCCATCCATCTGAACATGGGACCAGCTCAATGGGGAAACACTTGGTGGCAAAAACTCACATCGCAAAGTTAAACAAATTAACTGAGTCAGAGGTCACTGAATTGACGAGTTCGACAGTGGGTGAAACAGCTTTGGCCATCCTGAAGAGACAAGGAAGTCCCGGAATCACAATAGTAAGTGTCCCGATAAAAATGATATTTGATATCCAATTAAATCCATACTGACCGAAATGATAGACAAAACGTTCCAAACTGGCAGATAAGGACTTTGAAAGTTCCGAATGTCACCAAGACATGTGGAATCGCTACCTCATGTTAGGTTTTGTTTCGGCACATCTTCCATTGAACGCTATATCAAATCTCGAGCTATGAAGGTCATATAGGGCATTATGCGAAGACGTAGTCCTACCGTCCGCTACGACCCTTAGTAACATTTGCTGGAGGGAATATGCACTGACTGTGGATGCAATCAAGAAGCAATTGCCAATACGAAATAAAGTTAGGTTACCTTTGGACGGATGGACATCAATGAACAAACAAGCCATAACATCGGTCATTGCTTACTATATGGATCAAAATTGGGCATTGCGTTAAGTTCAACTCGCTTTCGATGAGGTTGATAGCCTGTTCGGGTCCAGTTTCGAAAGCTAATTACACATGATAGGTCAAGGGCCATCATACTGGAGCAAGGTTAGCCGTACATTTGAAGGACGTACTTGATCGTTTTGAGCTTACCGACGGCCGCTTGCTTGGTATTACAACTTATAATGCTTCGTCAAACTACTCGATGATGCGCAAGCTGCAATCAACACTTAAGGCCTCTCGAATCGAGTGGCCGGCATTGAGCAACCACATACCATGCATGGCGCACATCATTCAGCTGGCTTTAGGTGCATTCATGTGCAGTCTCGGTGTGAAAGGCCGCACCAAGTCTTGGGAATCCCATGACTGCGATCAGCGATTTGAAGAGAATGAAAGCATAGACATTGGGAAGAGTCAAAGACTTCGAAAAGAGGGCAATCCTAGAATCAACAAGGTGTCGGTCATGAAACCAGGTTTAGCAAAGATCATTGAGAAAGTACGTATTTCATGATATTTTGAATGTCCTGAAGCTGACCTTCATATCGCAGAGAATGCTTGCTGTATTAATTACGCTGACACCTGGTCGCCGAAACGAGTTCATTGACTGTCAAAAAGCCAAAGTCCTCATTGCAGTGCTTCCGAATATGGATGTGAAGACACGTTGGAACTCTACACTGGAGTTGCTCGAGCATGCCTACCGCTGACGGGAATTCACCCACGAGTGGCTGTAAAACCCACAATACGCTGAATATCGGCCATTGTTCACAACTCAGGATGAATGAATGATTGTCAAGTATGTGATGGAAGTGAGGAGGCCATTTCGATATTGGACCCTTTCGATGTCGAAGAGGCATACAGTCACATTGCATCACTTTATCACAGTGTACAACGACATGTTCGATGACATGGATGGCGTGATGCGGGCATTGGCCAAGAAGATGGCTCGATGGAAGGAAGACTTGTTCTTCGCTGTAAAGTTAGCTCGGCAGAAGCTTTCCAAATACTATGCGGAAGTGCCACCAACTCCAGGCATGCTTCTGATTTCCGCACAAATCCTTGATCCATTCCGGAAGTTGCGATCGTTTAGAAAGTTGGACAACGGAATGGATATTGATCCTCACGACGAGACATCGTACACTACACAATACCAAGAGGGCTTTCTGAAGTATCAGGAGAATGAATACTGCGTCGAGCATCGACGTGCGCCGGTCAATAAACCCAGAACAGTACTGAACAGCAATCTCGTCCCCTCCGCAACGGCATCAGGGTCCTATCAATTATCCTTTGATCCATATGATTTGTCCAGCGATGCTGGGGAATACTTAACGCCTAACAATGTGCCTGAGACGACACCCGGACAAAGCGATCGCGCAGTCCCCTTTTTGACCGCCGCCAGGCTCTATTTGAATTCGCCGCCTGAAGCACCACAGAAGTGGGGACAAATTAATCCAAATCTCAATGATTACCACTCCGACCCAATGGAGAATAGCAGTACATTTTGGATTCCGGACATAACTGATTGGTGGCGCCAACAGGAGGAAACACGCTCAAAGCATGCCAATCTCTCCAATGTGGCTCGCGACATAATCTCTATCATACCACATGGTGTCGGAGTGGAGACCAGTTTTTCCCTTGGCTGAGATGTTATTGGATGGAGGCAGTCAAAAACCACAGGCGAGACCCTTCGCAAAAAAGTCATCGTCAGGCAGTTTGCTCGAGCCAATAACGGGATTTTGCCAGGCACTGACCCAGAATTGGATACTCCACACACAGAAAACAACTCGGAAATGAAGAAAGAGGTGGAGGAAAGGAAATTGCACAGAATGGCCAATGTTCACGACTTTTTGGAGATGTGGCAGGGCAGCCAAAACCTATGTCCTACCCAGAAGGAACCTCGGGCTCAAAACAAGCAGATGACCGCCGTAGGATACATTTCGGACACTGAAGAGATCTTTAAAGCATCCTGGTCACTCTTTCAACTTGATGGTCCGGCTGCATTTAAATTGTCAGAAAGATAACCTTTGCCATCAGCTTTTCCTGCAAAGGACCTCCCTGGAGAATGAACTCAGATTGTAAATGTCCGCCGAATCCGGAGAATCAACCGTCATCCAGTCGAAAGCGCCGACGATAGCCCACCTGAAAGCATTTCGGTCACAGATGATTGGCTGAACTGGAATGGCGACTTGGATAATCCAAATGACAGGGAAGATGATTGTGCAACAGACAATGAATCCGATATATGCCCCAACAATTGCATTGAGGATCCAGAATGCCCAGAGCAGGAGGATGTGAGCGCCGTGCCAAATGTGCCCGGATTGGTTCGGCCAACACAGAAGTCAAAGAGACAGGCTGAAAAGGTGGTGGTGACGGTCAATGCAGTTGAAATGCGGAGAAATAAAGGAGGGAAGAAAAAGTAGGACTGAATGTGTGAATCGTTCACCAGCTGTATGTAGCTTGACCGAGAGTTTCCGTTAGAGATATATTATGGGCAAATGGTATGAAGTAGATCATGAATATCGGTTCATAAATAGATGTATAGCAGGTGCAATGAATCTTTTGGCATTATCCATCATTTTTAGTCGTGTGAGAGTGAACATTGCAAGATTATTACACCGCTCGGCTTTGACACAGGGCTGAGTCTTCTTCAGGCAGAATAACAGCCGATCAAGGCAAATCAGGATGAAATCAATTATCGACAGCAGCAGATGTTGAATGGACAATACATTAAAATGAGCGTCAACAGAGCGTCAACAACTTTTGGCCGTGCATGGTGGAAATTGCATGGGCTGTGCGGCGACGTTACTCCATAATCGTGCTATCGGCCGCCTGTCCAGGCAAAACCTCTTGCAACAACATCGCTACTATGTCCTAATAATAAGCATCAATGGAGCGTCAACGACTTCGAGCCTTGTATCATGGAAAATCCTAGTGTTGTGCGGCGACATTAGGCCATAATCAGATTATCGGCTGACTTTCTAGGCAAAAACAGTACCGATGACATCGCTACTATGTCCTAAAAATGAGCGTCAATGGAGCGTCAATGATTTTTAGCTTTGCATCTTACGTAAGTTATATTCCGATTGGTTGTAGACATCCATTTATGGGATGTTGGCAGCCTTTACAGGCAAAAACAACAGCGAGATGCTACCTGCGGCATCCTGAAAATGATCGTCAACCGAGCGTCAACAGTTTTAGGACTTGCATATTGTGTAATCATGGCATCACGCGGATCTTCCCGTGCGTAACTGTATTATTGAACGCCTTGCTAGGCAAAAATAGCATATATGCAAGGTGAAACACAGATACCAAATTAATCGATATTGCACACTGCTCAACAAGCAAAAGCACATTGTTGGTTGCTGAAAACGCAATTTTGATAAGATACTATAAATACACTGCAAATACAACAGCGTTATATGAAACTATAGATGGACCCTCTGGGAGACCCGCTGACAACCTGCCCAATTCAGACGGGTTGGGAGTTTACCATGGAACCGTACCCGAGTGGGAAGTTCGGGTTAATTGATGACCTGGACCGCCAATTTGGCAACGGTTCGGTTTGGACCCGAACCCGGACCCGAAGTGACGGTCCGGAAACGTTGCTAACACTAGCCCCAGTGAAAGACAATTCAATGATCACAAGCCTGCCAGGTAGTGCTTCCAGTCGGAGGTCACAACTTTCAATAACTAATGCACCTAGCTATATAATCTCTCATCTCAAAAACATTCTCAGATGCACGTACCTTCACTGAGGGTTGGTAGGACTAGATACATTAAGGCTTCCGGGTAGTATTAGTTACAAGATGATTGTGGTATAAACAAACTGAATGACCCAACAATTTACTTAAGCGCAACGACAGAGGTAGACCCATTGTCATCCTGATCGTGGAACAGACAACATAGTTAGAGTTAATGTGTCAGATAACCCCTCCGGCAAGGATGGTTTTAGAAATAGTGTTAGAGAGCAATGTAATGATAGTAATTATGTCGTTGAAACCTGAGTTTGGCTTAAGCTAAATTAAAATATTTAAGTGCCGATTTAAGAACATTGATTGGCTAGAAGCTTCATGTGATGACACAAATATTGGCAACATGAGTGCAGTTTTAGTCAGTTCCACGAGAATATCAGTCTGCGCAGCAACCAGTTAGTTCACAGAGCCTAACCTTCTGTGAATGAACTAGTCAAATCAGTGCTCCACGAACTGCCTGGTGCTAATTGTTCTCAACCAAAAGTAACAATTACACCGATTGCAAAGTGATGGTTAGATGAAATATGCGCAATTTATCGGTCTTTCACCATCCGGTCTCCAATTTACCATACCTTTGATACTGACAGAATGGACATGAAAAAACACTGATTTTCAGCGATTTTGGCTGTTGGTTTTGTGCCCAGCCAAATGGTTTCTAAGATCTGTCTGGTCTCAACTGTCAAATAAAGTGACAATTGTATCTGCAAGCGGTCCCTGTACATATTGAACCGGTCGAAATCATCATACCACTGACGAAATTCAACTAACGTACCTGTTCATTTCACCACCGGTCATTTGATTTCACATCTGAGTCGATACATTCCCCTGCATCAATCAATTCCTTTGCTGCAGCATACGACATATGTTCCCTGAAGGCAGGCTATTGCATAATGACCTCAATGCATTCTACAGGATGGCGGTGAAAGAAATGTGTGCAATTATTGTCGCGAAGGGTGTTTGGCCCGGCCAAACAATTGAAACACATTGCCGAATTTCCAAGAGTTGATGCCCCTCACATAGGAGATTTTGTTCAACCGTTTGAATAAGCATGGGACGAAGTAAAGTTTCTAACTATTGCCATCATAGGGTTTCTGAAATGCTCGTTGATTGCAGCTCTGCCCAAGTCGTGCGTGACGCACATCAGCAACAACGCTAGTTTCCGTTGGAAACACCGGGGTGGTCCGGACGGCTCTGACAGTTCTGGCGGAACCTCGTACCCTCTGACGGAGAATCAGACGCGACCCGTCGCCCAAGCGACGGGTCGCGTTGCATACCTCCCTTGCGGCGGCCATTATACCATGCCTCTTATTCTTGCGACACGTCGCGTTGTATATTACGCCCGCCGCTCCGGCGTCAAGCTTCCTTTACTTTGCGTCCGGAATGTGCTGACATATACGCAGCATCAGAACGACACGTATGTTACACTCTTCGCAGGGGTTACAGTTATGCAGTAGCCGTTTACACAACGCCTGCCGATGTTTATGCCTTTCTTCCGCCTATAGCCACATGCCGCACTCTCATTTATGTTTAGCTTTGAGATTTGTCACTTATTGCAATACAGTCTTCGCATCGGATACATCGCTTGCGGTTGCATTTGCTTCGCCATTATAGCATTTCACATGTCTGAAATATACTGTCCAATCTTCACACTCTCTAGTACTATGCCCTCAGTCCTCCACATTCTGTGTTGATCCATCATCGGCTTGCGATGCTTCTTCCTCCTCATCCGCATCGTTGCCATCCTCGCCCTCATACCCGTCGACATCTCTGGTTCCCAGGTCAAACCTACTATGCCCTCAGTCCT